>Ga0187779_10000062_pt1 | contig 79741 bp, 68 predicted proteins | sample 1015_Q2_SP10_10__FD_132435 | JGI IMG/M metagenome (GOLD analysis project Ga0187779, IMG submission 132435) | Tropical peat soil microbial communities from peatlands in Department of Meta, Colombia - 1015_Q2_SP10_10_MG | ecosystem: Environmental > Terrestrial > Soil > Wetlands > Peat | place...
TGTTGCAATACTTACTCTCGCCGGTCATTGCCAGGCGCCGGAGCGGATATCAGGAGTGGATTCCCCTAGGGCCGGTTTCGCAGTTTCCTGTCGGTGAAACCCGTCTCGCCAACTTCATCAATCCCTTCGCCCGGCCTTGGGATGGCGAAACTGCCGGTACCTCCTGCTGGGTCCGCCGCGCGGGTGAAGATCAATTCCAGGTCTTCGCCATCAACTGCGCACACCTCGGTTGTCCGGTGCGTTGGTTTCCGCAGTCGGGACTTTTCCTGTGCCCGTGCCACGGCGGTGCGTATTACGCCGATGGTTCCCGCGCCTCCGGCCCGCCTCCCCGCGGGTTGTTCGAATACCCGCATAAGATCGAGGGCGGCAAGCTGCTGATTAGTGGCGGAGAGTTGCCCACACTGGCGCCGCGGGCCAGCGCTCCCGCAAAGGAGAGAAAAACGTGCGCCTGATCAAAGCCATCGGCCAGTGGCTGGAGACGCGCACCGGGCTCGGTGCCGTTATCCGCGAAAACGCCGGGCACCGCGTTCCCCGCACAAGCGCGAGCTGGTGGTACGTCTTTGGCAGCGCCGCGCTCACCGTTTTCATCTTGCAGGTTGTGACCGGCATCCTGCTGGCTCTGGTTTACGTTCCTTCGGCCGATCAGGCATGGAACAGCCTTCAGGTGCTCAATCATGACCTGACCCTTGGCTGGTTCTTGCGCGCCATGCATGGGTGGGGTTCCAACTTCATGATCGCGCTCGTGCTCATCCACATGCTGCAGGTCTTTCTCTTTGGAGCGCACAAGTATCCCCGCGAGTTCACCTGGGTGATCGGCGTTTTCTTGCTGGTGATGACTCTGGGTATGGGTTTCACCGGCCAGGTTCTGCGCTTCGATCAGGATGCCTATTGGGGATTGGGCATTGGCGCCTCTGTTTCTTCGCGCGTGCCCGTCATCGGCGGCTGGTTGGTGAATCTCTTGCTCGGCGGGCCGATCATTGCCGGCGAAACCCTCTCCCGCTTCTTCACCTTGCATGTCTTTATCATCCCAGGATTGCTCATCAGCTGTGTCGGACTCCATCTCCTCATGGTGATCAAGCTCGGCATCAATGAGTGGCCCATGCCCGGGCGTCTCGTCCGCCGCGAGACCTATCTCAAGGAGTATGCCGAACAGGTCCGCAGCGATGGCGTTCCTTTCGTTCCTGACGCAGTCTGGAAGGATCTTGTCTTTGCCGCTTTCATCCTCCTGGCCATCGCCATGTGCTCGGCTGTGCTCGGCCCCTTTGGTCCCACCGGCCAGCCCGACCCCACCATCATTCAAACCGTCCCCAAGCCCGATTATTTCTTCCTCTGGCTTTATGCTGTGCTCTCGTTGTTGCCGCCGGAGATGGAAACTCCGTTCCTGCTCATCGCGCCGGCTGTCGGCATTCTGATCCTGCTGCTGGTTCCATTCCTTTCCGGGACCGGCGAAAAAAGCTGGCGGCGTCGCCCCATCGCCGTCCTCACTGTCATGGTGCTGGCTGTGAGCTTTGCCACATTCACTCGCCTGGCGCTGCGCTCGCCCTGGTCGCCGGTGATGAACGGCTGGAGCGGCGATCCTGTTCCGGCCCAATTGCTCAAGGGCCGCTCGCCACTCGAACTGCAGGGAGCTGTTGTTTTTCAGGCCAAGCAGTGCCGCAACTGTCATGCGCTGGGCGACAGTGGTGGCGTGCGGGGGCCTGCGCTGGATGAAGTCGCTCTCCGCCTCACCCAGGATCAGCTCATCCGTCAGGTGATCCAGGGTGGCGGAAACATGCCCGCTTACGGCAAAAATCTGAGCCCTGCAGAAACCACGGCGCTGGTCGCATTCCTCAAGACCTTGCACCCGCCGGAGCAGGCTCCGGCGAAAGATGCCTCGCAGGCGCTCGCCCTCGGCGAGTCGGCCGCTCCCAACACCGCCCACTGAGAAGGAGTCCAGTGACCCCTGCTGTCGAAGCCATCCTGCGCGAATGGACGCCGCCGATTGGCGCGAACATTGCCATTGTCCTCAGTGCTGCTGTTTATGGGCGAGGCTGGCTTCGTCTGCACTCCTTTTTCTCAAGATTGTTTCCCACCTGGAGATTGATCGCATTCCTTGGCGGCCTGCTCGCTCTCTGGATCGCTGTATGCTCACCTCTTGAAGCTTTCGACGATGCCTCTCTTGCTGCGCACATGGTTCAGCATATGCTGCTCATGGCTGTCGCCCCGCCGCTGCTTCTACTCGGTGCTCCCACGCTGCCGGTGCTTCGTGGATTGCCGCGCTCCAGCGTCCGCCGTGCTCTTGGTCCGCTTCTTCGCTGGCCTCCTGTGCAGCGACTCGGGCATTTCCTGACTCATCCTGCTATCGCTCTGGCGTTCGCCTCTGTCGCGCTGGTCGCGTGGCACATTCCCGCCGCCTTTGAACTGGCGTTGCGCTCAAACCGATGGCACGAGACCGAGCACGCGTGCTTTTTCACCACCTCGCTCTTATTCTGGTGGCCGGTGGTGCAGCCTTTTCCCAGCCGCGCCCGTTGGCCGCGCTGGTCCATGCCCGTCTATCTGCTCTTTGGAATGCTGCCCTGCGGCGCGCTAGGGGCCTTCCTGACCTTCTTCGACCGCGTCATCTATGCGCCCTACCGGTCACAGCCGGCGATTTTCTTTCCATCGCCGCTCGCCGATCAAGTGTTTGCCGGTTTGCTGATGTGGGTTTTCGGACTGATCATTTATCTTCTTCCAGCCGTGGCCATCACGTTTCAGCTGCTCTCACCGGAAGCGGCAAGTCAGCAGTCACGCGTGCCGGTGCAAGCCTGATGCCAGGCAGCATCTAGAGCTTCTTCACGCTGATCACAGTCTTCATCGCGTGCTGCGCGCCCGGCGCCAGATCCACTGCAAACGGTCCCACGTTCGTGCACTCCACGCAGATCATCTGTTTCCACTCCTCATCGCCGATGTCAGACATCTCCTTCGCCTTCTGCGCCCATGGATTCCACACCACCGTCGTCAGAGAATTCTCTTTCGCTACCTGAATCCGGCGGTTCATGGCAGGATCATCCACGGTCACTGTGCCTTCTGTGTTGAGGTAGATCGAATCCGTCAACTGGCGAAGCAGCAGGTCGCCGGATTGCGCTTTCTCTCGGTTCGAATCAGTCTTGTCGAGATACCTCAGGCCGTCCAATCCCCGCACCTGCGCCTTTTCAACATCGCCGATACGGAGATACGTGTGCAACGCCTCTTCGAACCTCAGCCGAGCAGCGCCCGTATTTTTCATTACCAGCTCCAGGCTAAGCTCACGGCCGAATGTCGCATTGTGCGTCAGCTGGAAATCCGCCGGCCACCACCTCTGGCTGCTTTCGTCGCTCTCCGTGAACATGCTTACGGTGACCGAATCGCCAGCTTGTACGATGCCTTCGAGTCGCCACGCTTTGGACCGCACAAAACCGTGTGCCGGTGCGCTGCTGTCGCCTGCTTTATCGCCAAACCAGGGAAAGCAGATGGGCACGCCCCCACGAATGGCTTTGCCGCTTTGCCACTTCGATTTTCCGCTTAGAAAGAGCACCTCCTCTGCGTCCACGGGCTGCCAGGCAGTGACATGCCCCCCGTGCAGATACATTTCGCCGCTCGCTGTCGCAGTAATGACGCGCACCCTCGCCAGCCCGCCATTGCCCTCTGAGATCTCTGCAGCCCCACGGATGCCGAATTCCTCGTTCAGCTCCCTAGCCGACCTCGCTGATGCCATCGCCGCCCCCGGGTGAAGCAGTTTACATCATCACTGGAGTCGCCATTCATGCCCCTTGCACGCATTCACAATACCTGTCTTTTCAGGCACAGCCTTTCTGGTATAGTTCTTCTCCGGCTCCGAAACCTTCACGAGTGCCGCGAATCCGACATTTGTCGCTCGTCGCGCTGCATCGTCAGGAAGAGGTGGTGATGAACATATTGGCCATTGATATCGGCGGGACCAACGTAAAGATTCTCCTCAGCGGGGAAAGTACGCCGAGAAAGTTTCCCTCCGGATCGAATCTTACGCCCCGGCAGATGGTCAGCGGCGTAAAGAAGGTCGCTCAGGGGTGGAAGTACGATGCGATTTCAATCGGCTACCCCGGTCCCACGCTTCGCGGTCAGCCGATCAACGAACCGCCCAACCTGGGGAAGGGATGGGTGGGCTTTGACTTCAAAGCCGCCTTTGGCTGTCCGGTGCGGCTGATGAATGACGCGGCCATGCAAGCCTTGGGTAGCTACAAGAAGGGCAAGATGCTCTTTCTGGGCCTGGGCACCGGCCTGGGCTCCGCTTTGGTCGTGAATGGACTGGTCGAACCGATGGAGCTCGGCCACCTGCCATACAAAAAAAAGACGTACGAAGATTACGTCGGCCTGCGCGGGCTCGAGAAATATGGCAAGAAAAAATGGCGCAAGCTGGTAAAGGAAGTCGTCGAGTGCCTGATCGCCGCCCTGCAGCCCGATGATGTCGTTCTCGGCGGCGGAAATACCAAGAAACTCAAGAAACTTCCGCGCCGGTGCCGTGCCGGAGAAAACGCTAACGCATTCATTGGCGGTTTCCGCATGTGGCAGGAACGCCGTGAATCCGGCTCCAGGAAGCGGCCAGAGAAGGCCCGTACCCGCACAGCCGCCAGGCCTGTTGCTGCAAAGGCGGCCAGTAGACCAGTTCCTGTGAAATCTGTTAGCGCAAAGACTGCAAAGGAGCAGAATCATGGCAGCATCGCTGCAACCCCTGCCTCAGCGCCCCGCATGGAAAGCGCTGGCCGCCCACAATAAGAAAGTTCGCGAGCTACATCTGCGTCAGCTCTTCGCTGATGATCCAAAACGAGGCGAGCGTTTCACGGCTGAGGCCATCGGCATCTTTCTGGATTACTCCAAGAACCGGATCACTGACGAAACTCTGAAGCTCTTGCTTCAGTTGGCGCAGGAGTCCGGCCTGGCGGAGCGGCGGGATGCGATGTTTCGCGGCCAAAAGATCAACATCACGGAAAAACGCGCCGTCTTGCATGTGGCCCTGCGTGCGCCTAAGGGAGCGTCCATCGTCGTTGATGGCGAGAACGTGGTTCCTCAAGTCCACGCCGTGCTCGACAAGATGGCCGAATTTTCCGACCGCGTCCGCAGCGGTGCCTGGAAAGGACACACCGGCAAGCGTATTCGTAGCGTTGTGAACATAGGGATCGGCGGCTCCGATCTCGGACCGGTCATGGCCTATGAAGCACTACGCCCCTACACCGATCGCAATCTGACGTTCCGCTTTGTTTCCAACATTGATGGTACGGACTTTGCTGAAGCTGTCCGCGACCTCGACCCCTCCGAAACCCTTTTCATCGTCTCCTCCAAGACCTTCACCACGCTTGAGACCATGACCAACGCGCACACCGCGCGCGAGTGGCTGCTCAAGGGGCTCGGCGGCGATGAAAAATCAGTCGCCAGACACTTCGTCGCTGTCTCCACCAACGCAGCGGAAGTCACCAAGTTCGGCATCGACACCGCCAACATGTTCGGCTTCTGGGATTGGGTCGGCGGCCGTTACTCCATGGATTCCGCCATCGGCCTCTCCAACATGATCGCTCTCGGCCCGGATCATTTCCGCGCCATGCTCGATGGTTTTCATCAGATGGATGAACATTTCCGCACCGCGCCCTTTGAGAAGAACCTGCCGGTGCTCATGGGCCTGCTCTCCGTCTGGTACAACCAGTTCTTTGACGCTCAAACCGTTGCCGTGCTGCCGTATGAGCAGTATTTGAAGCGCTTCCCGGCGTATCTGCAGCAGCTCACCATGGAGAGCAACGGCAAACACGTGACTCTGGAAGGAGCAGAAGTTTCTTATCAGACCGGCGCGATCTACTGGGGCGAGCCCGGTACCAACGGCCAGCACTCGTTCTATCAGCTGATCCATCAGGGCACCAAGCTCATTCCCTGCGACTTCATCGCCTTTGCTCAGGCGCTCAATCCGTTGGGTCGCCATCACGACATTCTGATCGCCAATGTCTGCGCTCAGGCCGAGGCGCTGGCCTTCGGCAAGACAGCGGAGCAGGTCAAAGCTGAGGGCACGCCCGACTGGCTGGTACCGCACCGCGTCTTCGAAGGCAACCGCCCCTCGAACACCATTTTGGTAGATAAGCTCACGCCCCACGTGCTTGGCAAACTGGTCGCACTCTACGAGCATTGCGTGTTCACGCAAGGGACGGTGTGGCAGATCGACTCGTTCGACCAGTGGGGCGTTGAGCTTGGCAAGGTCTTGGCGCAGCGCATTATCCCTGAGCTTGAAAGCGCTGCCGAGCCCAAGCTGGCCCACGATAGCTCCACCAACAACGTGATTCGGCGTTATCGCAAGATGAGATCGGTTTCGTAGCTGGCGCGTTTGCACCCAAGCTGTTAGGCTGTAGGGCGCTTTGGACTGCTTGCAGGCCGTTACAGAACGTTGTTGACGATTAGAGATTTTCTTGAAAGAAGGAGCAGATTATGCAACTCGGAATGATCGGTCTGGGCAGGATGGGAGCGAATATGGTGCGGCGGCTGATCCGCGGCGGCCACCAGTGCGTGGTCTTCGACATGTCGCCGAAAACGGTGAATGAGCTGGTGCAGGAAAAGGCCGTCGGCTCCTCATCGATTGAAGACTTCGTGAAAAAGCTCTCCCAGCCACGCGCCATCTGGCTCATGGTTCCGGCCGCGGTCGTGGATAAGACCATCGCCAGCTTGGCTCCGCTTCTCGAGGCCGGCGACATTCTGATTGACGGTGGCAACTCCTATTACATCGATGACATCCGCCGCGCCAAAGAGCTTACAGCCAGGAAGATCCATTACGTGGATGTCGGCACCAGCGGCGGCGTCTGGGGTTTGGAGCGCGGCTATTGCATGATGATTGGCGGTGAAGATAAGGCTGTGAAGCATCTTGATCCCATCTTCGCCACTCTCGCCCCCGGTCGCGGCGATATCCCGCGCACACCTGGGCGCGAGAAGGTCAGCGGCACTGCTGAGCAAGGCTATCTTCACTGCGGCCCCAATGGCGCCGGTCACTTCGTCAAGATGGTGCACAACGGCATCGAATACGGCATCATGGCCGCCTATGCCGAGGGTCTCGGCATCCTGCACTCGGCCAACGTCGGCAAGCAGGGCCAGGAGGTCGACGCTGAGACCACGCCGCTGCGCAATCCCGAGCACTACCAGTACGACCTCAACCTGCGCGACATTTCTGAGGTCTGGCGGCGGGGGAGCGTCATCGCCTCCTGGCTGCTCGATCTCACGGCTATCTCTCTGCTCGAAGATCCCAAGCTCTCCAAGTTCGCTGGCCGCGTCTCAGACTCCGGCGAGGGCCGGTGGACCATACTCGCAGCCATCGATGAGGGCGTGCCGGCGCACGTGCTGACTGCTTCGCTCTATGAGCGTTTCAGCTCGCGCGGTGAGGCTGATTTCGCCAACAAATTGCTCTCTGCCATGCGCTTCCAGTTCGGTGGCCACCACGAGAAGCCGGCAGGGAAGTAAGCGGTCGTAGAAGTCAAAACACAAGCCAGATGCCGGCATCTGGCTTTTTATTTTGGAGTGAACCAGCCGCCCGTGTCGGTGATGAGCGCATCCGCTTCCTTCGGGCCCCATGTCCCCGGCGCGTACCTGTGGACGGGCGTGGCGTTGTCAAGGATAGGATCGATGATGCGCCACGCCTCTTCCACATAATCCTGCCGTGCGAAGCGCAGTGTGACGCCCTGCATGGCGTCGTTGAGCAGCTCTTCGTAGGCTGTCATCTCGCCCGGCCCCTCCGGCTGCGCGACCACCAGCTCCGTCATCTGCACCTTGGCTTCATTAGGCACCTTTACCAGCGCGCCCAGCGCAATGGCCAGGTCCGGAGTCACCCGAAAGCGAAAATAGTTGTTCGGCGGCACGGCGGAAGAAAAGATTGTCGGTGGCTGCTTGAGTCTCACCACCACCTCGCCCATGGTCATGGGCAGGCACTTCCCGGCCCGGATGTAGAACGGCACTCCCTTCCACCGCCATGAGTTGATGTAAAGCCGCAGCGCGGCAAAGGTCTCGACCGTGGACGCTGCCTTCACGCCCGGCTCTTTCAGATAACCATCAAACTGGCCGCGCACCACGTCACGCGCCTGCAGGGGCACGATGGCCTTCAGTACTTTCACCTTCTCGTCGCGCAGCACCTCGGGATCGTGCGCCCCTGGCGGCGGCTCCATCGCCACATTGGCCAGCACCTGCAGCAGGTGGTTCTGGATCACATCGCGGATGGCGCCCGTCGTGTCGTAGAAGTTTCCCCGTCCCTGCACTCCGAAATCTTCGGCCATGGTGATCTGCACACTTTCCACGAACTGCCGGTTCCAGATGGGCTCGAGGAAGGCGTTGCCAAAGCGGAAAAACAGCAGGTTCTGAACCGTGTTCTTGCCCAAGTAGTGATCGATGCGAAAGATGCGGTTCTCGTTGAAGACCGTATGGACGATGCGGTTCAGTTCCTGCGCCGTCTGCAGGTTCCTGCCAAATGGCTTCTCCACGATCGCGCTGCCGTTCTCTGCACATCCTGATTTCTTCAGCTGCTCGAAGACTAGGCCGAAGACGACGGGTGGTATGGCCAGATAATGCAGCGGGTGCTGCGTAACGCCCATCTCCTTGCGCAGTTGTTGGAAGGTCGCGGCGTCGGAGTAATAGCCGTCCACATAACGCAGCAATGCGGCGAGTTTGGCAAACTCAGACGCATTGAACGTGCTGTGCTCTTGGATGCTGGCCTGTGCCCGCGCCTTGAACTGCTCCAGGCCCCAGCCCGCCTTCGCCACCCCGATGATGGGACAGTTCAGCCGCCCGCGCTTCACCAGTCCCTGTAGCGCAGGGAATATCTTCTTGTACGCGAGGTCGCCGGTCGCGCCAAAGAACACCAACACATCGGCTTGGTTGCTGGCGCTCATTCGTTTGCCAGGACTACCGCGTCGCGTGGGCCAGCATCAGCTTCTTGGCATACTCTTCCAGCTTGCGCGCGTCCGCATAGAACTTGCGGATTCCCGTCGCCAGCTGCTCGGTCGCCATGGCGTCTTCGTTGTGCATCCAGCGGAAGGTCTTCTCGTCGGGATGCAGCTTCTCGCCCGGGCTGTTTTTTGCCATCTCAGGGTTCAGCCGCCGCAGTACCGTGCCCTCGGTCTTCTCCATCTTCTCGATCAGGTTCGGGCTGATGGTCAGCAGGTCGCATCCTGCCAGATGCAGGATTTGCTCCACTGAGCGGAAGCTCGCACCCATCACCTGCGTCTTGTACCCGTACTTCTTGTAGTAGTTGTATATCTTGGTCACCGAGGCAACGCCTGGGTCGTCATCCGGCGGGATCTCTGCTCCCCCGCGCTCTTTCTTGTACCAGTCGTAAATGCGCCCTACAAACGGCGAGATCAAAGTCACGCCAGCCTCGGCGCAGGCCACCGCCTGGGCAAAACTGAAGAGCAGTGTGAGATTGCAGTGGATCCCCATCTTCTCCAGCTTCTCCGCTGCGCGAATGCCCTCCCACGTGCTTGCCACCTTGATGAGCACGCGCTCCGGTCCGATGCCCGCGTCTTTGTAAAGCGCGATCAGCTGCTTGCCCTTCTCCACGCTTCCGTCCATGTCAAAGCTCAGCCCCGCATCTACCTCTGTGGAGACGCGCCCCGGCACGTGCTTGAGGATCTCGCAGCCGAAGAGAACGAACAGCTTGTCCATGCCTGCCTCTCGCCGCGCGCGGTCGTCACCGCGTTGCTTGGCTGCGTACTCCAGCGCCTCTTCCACCAGGTGCTGGTACTGCGGCATCTGCGCCGCCGCCAGGATCAGCGAAGGATTCGTTGTCGCATCCTGCGGCTTATGTTCCGTGATGGCGTCAATGTCGCCGGAATCGGCGACCACGACCGTATATTTCTTGAACGACTCAAGGAGTGTCATGGCGATTCACCTCTCCTGATTTTACAAATCGTGTTCTCGAAAGACCACTTACTTGCGTTGCAGCTGCCGCTTTGCTGCCGCCACCACCGCATCCGCATTGAAGCCGAATTTTTTCTGCAGCTCTTTCAGCGGTGCAGAGGCACCGAAGGTCCGCATGCCGATTCTCTCGCCCTCCGTGCCCGTAAACTGCTCCCACCCGAAGGTGGAAGCCTGCTCCACCGAGACGCGCGCTTTCACTGCCGGTGGGAGCACGCTATCGATGTACTCCTGCTTCTGGTGCGAAAACAGCTCCCACGACGGCATGCTGATTGCCCGTGCCTTGATACCCTCTGCCTTCAGCTTCTCGTAGGCTTCCACGCACAGCGAGACCTCGCTCCCCGTGGCCATGAGCAAGACGTCGGGCTTGCCATCCGCGGCGTCGGCCAGGATATAAGCGCCCTTGGCGAGGCCGCTGGCCGCACCGTACTTGCTGCGGTCCAGCGTCGGCAGGTTCTGCCGCGAGAGGATGAGGGCCACCGGCTCATGCTTAAGCTGCATGATGCACCGCCACGCCTCCAGTACCTCATTGGCATCGCCGGGACGAATGACGATGAGACTGGGCACCGCCCGCAGCGAAGCCAGTTGTTCGATCGGCTGGTGCGTAGGCCCGTCCTCGCCCACCCCGATGGAGTCATGGGTAAAGATGTGGATGACCGGGATCTCCATGATGGCGCTCAGCCGGATCGCACCGCGCGCGTAATCGCTGAAGATTAGAAACCCTGAGCCGAACGGCCTCACTTTGGTCAGCGACATGCCGTTTAGGATGGCCGCCATTGCGTGCTCGCGGATGCCAAAATGAAAATTCCGCCCGCCGTGAGAATCAGCTTCGAAGTCGCCCGCGCCCTCGAACGTCAGCCGCGTCTTGGTGGAAGGCGCCAGGTCCGCTGCGCCGCCGATCAGCCACGGCACTCCCTGTGCCAGCATGTTCTCCACCTTGCCCGAGGAATCCCGCGATGCGATTCCTTTGGCGTCTGCTGGAAAGGGCTTCAGGCTCTTGTCCCAGCCCTCCGGCAGCTCTCTGCGCTGCATGCGCACTATATGGTCGGCCAGTTCCGGGAATTGCTTCTTGTAATCCTCAAATTTCGCCAGCCACGCGCTCCGCGCTTCGGAGCTGCGCTTGCCCATGTTGTCTCTGAAGTGTTCCCGCACGCCCTCTGGCACCAGGAACTTCGCATCTTCCGGCCAGCCATAGTTGCGTTTGGTCAGCTTGATCTCTTCTTCGCCCAGCGGCTCGCCGTGCGCTCCGGAGGTATCCTGCTTGTTCGGCGATCCATACGCAATGTGGCTGTCCACGATGATGAGCGTGGGCCTGTCGTCCGTGTTCTTGAAGACCTTGTAGGCGCGCTCCAGCATCTCCGTGTCGTTGGCGTCGCCGACTCGCGTGACGTTCCAGCCATAACCGATAAAGCGTGTGGCCACGTCATCGCTGAAGGCCAGCGCCGTATTGCCTTCGATGGTTATGTGATTGTTGTCGTAGATCCAGCACAGGTTCCCCAGCTTCAGGTGCCCAGCCAGCGACGCCGCCTCGTTCGAGATGCCCTCCATCATGCAGCCGTCGCCGGCCATGGCGTAGACGTCGAAATCGAACATGTCGAAGCCCGCCCGGTTGAAATGACTTGCCAGCCATCTGCCCGCCGCCGCCATTCCTACGCTCGTCGCCACGCCCTGGCCGAGCGGGCCGGTGGTGGTCTCGACTCCTGAAGTCCACCGGTACTCCGGATGCCCCGGGCACCGGCTGTCGAGCTGGCGGAAGCGCTTCAGGTCTTCCAGCTTCACTGAGAGCTCGCCCAGCGTCTCATACTCCGGATTCACCGCCTTCACGCCCGTCAGGTGCAGCATGGAATACAGCAGCGTGGAAGCATGGCCCATGGAGAGCACAAAGCGGTCTCGGTTCGGCCAGATCGGATCTTCGGGGTCGAAACGCAGCAGCTTTTGCCACAGCGTATAGATCACCGGCGCCATCGCCATCGGCGTGCCCGGGTGCCCGGAGTTGGCTTGCTGCACCGCATCCATGCACAGCGTGCGGATGGTGTTGATGCAAAGCTGATCGATCTTGCTAGCCATGGTTTTTCACCGTTGTTTACCGCTTCTTAATGATGAGCTTGAAATCGGGCCACAATACTTTAGCCTGTTTGTGAGATTTACGCGAATTGCGGAAGGTTACACCCTGGGGCGGATTTGGCCAAGCCCTGTTTCCGCCGCTCCAGGGTCCTCCAGGGCTTATTTGACAACCCCTTACAAGAAGTGGATGATTTCGGACTCCATGTTCTCTAGGCGTTCCGCAGTATTGTTGGCGCTGTGGTCCTACTTTGTTGTTTTTCTGCTCTGTGCTCCTTTCGCCTTCACACAGGCCACCGTGCTGCCGCCCTTGCGTATCGAGCCTCGCCCCTCGCGCGTGCTGCTGCAGAATGCCACGCAAGCGTTCACGGTTGTGCGGCCAGTTTTTCGCGGACGCGGCTCTGGCACAGCCGACCCATTTGTTGATCCGGTTGCCTGGAGCAGCTCTGACACGAATGTAGTGACCGTAGATCCATTGGGAGTCGCTACCGCCATTGGCCCGGGCACTGCCGTTATCACTGTGCGTGCCCTCAATGGCCCGGCCCATGGCACAGCGGTTGTAACCGTTCCTTCGAGCGCGCTGTCATTGGTCACTGTCTCACCCGTCTCAGCCACCGTTCCCGCCGGATTGAGTCAGCAGTATCAGGCCATCGGCACCTTCGCAGACGCCAGCAACATGGATTTGACCCAGTTCGCCGCCTGGAGCAGCAGCGACTCCACAATCGCAGCCATCAGCAATGAATTCGGCTCGCAGGGACACGTTCTGGCACTCAAGCAGGGCGCGCCCGTGACCATCAGCGCCTCCGTCAACGGCAAGACCGGCAACGCCGTGTTGACCGTAAATCCGCCGATACCGCAGCAGATCTTCATCTCGCCGCTCTCCAGCGTCATCAACGTCGCGCAGACGCTGCAGTACTCAGCCACCGCCCGCATGAGCGACGGCACTCAGCAGCCGGTTGCGGGCGCAGTCTGGAACTCTTCTGATCTCACAGTAGCCGGCGTCGACGCCAACGGACTCGCCACCGCCGCTGGCGTCGGCCAGACGAGTATCACCGCGCAGGCCTTCAGCCTGACAACCAACACAGCAAGCCTTGCCGTGAATCTTCCGCTGACTCTGGTCTCAGGGCCTTCGCCCTTTCCTGCAGGCTGTGACCAGGTCCAGGGCGAGATGCGGCAAAGGAGCTACGAGAACGGGGAGGTAGAGCCTCGGCTGGCCATTGATCCGCTCGACCCGCATCACCTGGTCGGCATTTATCAGCAGGACCGCTGGTCGGGCGGCGGCGCGCACGGCGTTGTCGTCACGGTTTCCCGCGATGGCGGCGCGACCTGGAGCCAGAGCATACCCGCCTTCTCCCGCTGTGCCGGAGGCAATGCCAGCAACGGTGGCGACTATGACCGCTCCAGCGACCCCTGGATCAGCTTCGCGCCCGATGGCACGGTCTACATCAGCGCCGGGCCTTTTGACCGCTTCGACTCGCGCGAGTCCTGGGCTGTCGGCCGCTCAACTGACGGCGGCAGCACCTGGGGCCCGACCACCATCATCAACTTCGAAAGTAGTGAATTCGTCCTTGACGACAAGGACACGATTGCTGCCGATCCGCTGGATGCGCACGACGCTTACCTGGTCTGGGACCGGCAGACCTTCGCCGACCCCGACCAGAACATCGTGATCAGCGGGCCGACCTGGTTCTCTCGCACCATTGACGGCGGGCAGACCTGGGAACCTTCCCGCAGCATCTTCGATCCCGACCCGGGTTTTTCCACCATCAACAATGAGGTAGTGGTGCTGCCTGATGGCACCCTGCTTTGCTTTTTCGTCCTCTACAACTCGACATCGAGTTTTAACGGCTTTGTTCGTTCGAACGACAAGGGTGTGACTTGGACGGCGCCTGTCCTGTTTGATTCTGTCCAGGATATCGGCGTCACCGACGTCAAGACCCGCCTGCCAGTCCGCGAGGGCGTTGGCCAATACACGGTGGATCCCAACAGTGGCGCGCTCTATGTCGTCACTATGGATGCTCGCTTCAGCGGCGGCCAGCGCAATGGCATCCTGTTCTATAAGAGTACCGACGGCGGTCAAACTTGGACATCGCCGGTGCAGATCAACCAGGCGCCCAACGTCCAGGCCTTCGCTCCCACCGTCGCCGTGGCCGCCGATGGCTCCATCGCCGTCAACTACTACGACTTTCGCCAGGACAACTCAGATCCCAACGTTTTGCTCACCAATTACTGGCAGGTAGTCTCGCATGATGGCGGCCAGACCTGGCAGGAGTTTCCCCTCGCAGGCCCATTTGACCTCCGCACCGCGCCCTTCACCAGCCTCGGCTACATGGTCACCGACTACGAAGGCATCGTCGGGCTGGGCGATTCATTCGTTTCATTTTTCGTGCAGGCCAACTCCGGCAACACGGCAAATCCCACCGACGTCTTCGCGATTTCCAGCCCGCCGCTCGGCGCTGCCGGCGCTGCGCCGCGCAACTTCAACAACGGCCACGTGGAGATCAATCTCCATCCGCTGACCCCGCCGCAACTGCACCGCGAAGAAGCGGAGCCGGCGGCGCTGGAGCTGCCCCCGCCAAGGCTCTTCTAGTCTTGTCTGGCTCGATTTCGGGCCGCGGCCGCTTCAGGCTAAGATGTTCTCGTGCTATGAGCGCTGAATCGCCTGCCATCGCAGTCCAGTACGCCGACCAGATCCGCATCCGCGAGCGCAACACGGTCTTTTACCGCCTCTGCCACTGGCCCATCTGGATCACGGTCTTCTATCTCCTGCCTGCACCGTTGACCTTTCAGCTCTTCGACAAAGGCTTCAACCGTCAGATGGCGCAGTGGCTCGCGCTGGTCTGCGCGGTCACGGGCTTGGCCGGCATTTTCGGCAAGCTGCCCGGCGTGGAACCGCGCCCCTACATCATTCGCTTCACCGAAGCCCGGCCCAATCCGCTATACCGACGCATCTGCTACACCGCAGCCTGGAGCGCGCTGGTGACCTATGCCGCGCTGAACATCTTCGGCATGGCTGATGCCCTCATCGGCGGCAAGTGGCATCTGCTGCAGATCTACCGCTACGGCTGGTTCTTGGTCTCCGGAGCGGTGTGGGTCGCCGGGCTCGCGGGCCTGCTGCCACGCACCCGACCCTCCACTATCGGCGAAGGCGCAGAGCGCCGCATCTTTTATGGCGCCATCTGGGCCGTCACCTGGAGCCAGATCCTGCTGCTCGCTCTCTGGCTCGGCCTCTCGCGCTCCCGAGCGGCAGATGGGGCTAAGCTCGTGCTCTTCGTGCTCTCCCTTGCCGCCCTCGGCTACATCGCCTGGAGGGGGAGATTGCCGCGGACAAGAAGGATTCTGCCCAGATGACCTGAGCGGTCAGTTATCCTTCTCAGTTTTCAGTTAGTTCAGTTAGTCTTGGTTGCTGGCTCCATCAGCCAGCCATCTGATCGCGTCTAATTCACCCACGGCTTCCCATTCTCTTTGTTCGGGTCGCGGTGGCGGCCTTCGGGAGAGTCAGGATCGATGTAGCGGCCCTGCTCGTCGAAGAAGACCTGGCGGTCATGCTTGCGCATGTAGACCTCGAACTTGCGGGCAGCGCGCCGCCGCTTCCAGCGATAATAGGAGTCGCGCCAGCGCTCGAAAATTGGGCGGGTATCCTCGGCTGGAGAGTCATCGCGGTCGCTCAGGCCGCGTCCGCGGTAGACGCCGGGGGCGTAGCTGCGGCGCGTGGCCCGGCCGTACATCCACTTGACGTAGAGAAAACCGAACAGTAAGCCGCCCAGCAGCGGGATGACCGCCGGGCCCTGCTGCAGTGACATGGCCAGCGTGACAACTATTAGTATCCAGGTGAAGTACTTGGCCTTGATGAGGAAGGGCAGCGGGAACATCATGATCTCCGCCTCCGCGAAGGCGATGCCGAAGGCAACATAGATGCCGTAGAGTCCTGGCGCAGCGCCTGTGATGGGGATGCCGGAATTGAAGCCGAAGGCGCCGGTGTAGGCAATGCCGATGCTCATGAGTCCGGCCCCGACCACGCTGGTGAAATAAAGGCTGAGCAGGCGGCGCGTGCCCCAGGCCTGCTCCAGTTGCGCGCCGAACATCCAGAGCATCAGCATGTTGAAGAACAGCGGCAGCCCGCCGTTAAGAAAGCTGTAGGTCACAAGCTGCCACACCATGCCGTGCACGGCTAAGGCAGGCGTAAGCGCGGCCAGCGTTGTCCCTAGATGGGCGATCTCCGCCGTGGCCGGTGCCATGCCCAGAAGCACCAAAGCGAAGAAGACGCAGATGTTGATCCCCACCAGCCACGCCACCGCGCGTGTGAAAGGAGGGAAGCTGAGGGTGATCGGCTCGCTGGAGTAACCGCGGGGCATGGGCGAAATCCTGCTGCAATGATTCTAAACCTTTGGCGCTTGGTTGCTGGTACCGGTTGCAGGTTGCGCAAACCAGGTGCCAGGCGCTAGGCACCAGCAACCGTTCTTATTCACCGCTCCGGCGCCGGCACCACCGGCAAACTCTTGTGGCCCTTGGCGTCCACGGACGCGACCCCAAAGATGACATTGTCTTTGGATATGGGCAGCGTGGCACTGCAGCCCGCGGCATTTGCCGTGTCCTTTGCGTTGCAGGGAACTGCCCGCGCATGTTCCCAGTTCCCGGCAGCCGTCTCGCGCCAGATCACCTCGTAGCTCGCGGCGCCGGGCGCCGGAGTCCACGAAAGCGTTGAATTGTTCTCCAGCTCCTTGGTCTGCAGCTTCACATTTTCAGGTGGTGCGGGCGCAGAGGCGAGCGAAGCCAGTGTCGCCGCATTCAACCGCGCCACATTGGCGACGTAGTCGAAGTCCACGAACTTGAGCAGGTCGCCGTACTCTACGCCGTTCTCGGTCCGCGGAGTCTGGTGCTGATGGTTGTAGTCCTCGCGCCATTCCGTGAAGCGTACCGCCGCGAAGCCCTGCTTGTTGAACGAGTAGTGGTCGCCGCCTCGCAAGTAGCGGTCGAGACGAAAGATGAGCGTCGGCTGAAACGTTGCCGGCAGATACGCGCGGCCCGCTTCGCTGATGTAGCGCGCCAGCTCCCGCGAAGCTGAATCGCTCTCCCCGCACAGCGCGCGGATGAGCCGCAGCTCGGCATCGCTCGCATTGACCGGGACCCCTTCAGAGAACACGCGCACCGTGTGCGGATTCTGCAAGGTATCTCCCGGCGTGCGATTGCCGCCGACGATGTCGTTGTTCAGCACGCCCTGGATCTGCCAGCCGCTCTCTCTGGCCGTCTTAGCGAAATGGGCGCTGCCATTGAGCCCCTGCTCCTCACCGGCCACCGCCAGAAAGACGAGCGTCGCGGGGAACTTCATCTGGCTCAGCACGCGCGCGCACTCCAGCGAGACAGCCACGCCGCTGGCATCATCGTTCGCCCCCGGCGCCGCATCCGTCACATTGAAGTTGTCGCTGTTGCGCGAGTCGTAGTGGCCGCTGACTACGAACACACGCTTGGCCTGCTCCGGGTCTGAGCCGCGCAGGATAGCGTAGACATTGCTGATCTCCGTCGGCTTTCTGATGCGCTCCTGCGGCTGCTCGATGAAGGTATCGAGCTTCACGTCCAGGCATCCGCCGCAGTCTTTGGAGTAGCGCTCCAGCTCGCTCTTGATCCACTCGCGCGCCGCCGCGATGCCCTGGCCGCTGGCCACCGGCTGCTCCACCGAGAGCGTGCTGCGGTTGCCGTAGCTCACCAGCGTCTCGATGGTCTTCCGCACCTGCGCCGCCGAGACCTGCTTGAGCGCAGCCGCGATGGCCGCATCAGTCTCGAGCGACGGCGCCGCGCTTCGCGCAGATGCCGGGGCTTTGGCTGCCGCCGGCTTCCGCTGCGCCGCGCAGCATATTGCAAGAAAAACTGTAAAGCCAACCATCACACGCTTGATCATAGAAAGCCCCCCGTTCGATGAAAACTTGCCTCGGCACTTGACGCGCCTCGCCCGGCGATTCTAAATATAAAGTCAGCCTCGCGCATGGCCGTCGGCGCGCTGGCATTATCGAAGCGATATCATCTTAAGACTCTTAAGGACGATGACAATGGTTCTTTGCCCCGAATGCGAAACCGATCTGGATATTGCCCCAGACGAAGTGGATGAAGGCGAGATCGTCTCCTGCCCCGAATGCGGCACCGATTTCGAGGTGGTGACCACCAATCCGCTCGAGCTCAATCGCTTGGAAGAAGAGGAAGAAGAAGACGAAGATGATGAGGATGCGGAAGAGGAAGAGGGCGAGAACTAGGGACCTCGCTCACCTCGCCCTCGGTTGTGTCCTGGTGCTTCTGGCGCTGGCGGCGCTGGCGTCTCCTGCCCACGCTAAGGACAAGAAGGACTACGCCATCATCTCCGGCACCGTCTGGGGCCCCGACAATCTGCCGTTCCAGGGCGCAACCGTAAAAATCCGCCGCGCCCAGGATAAGAAGGCCAAGTGGGAGTTGTATTCCGACCGTCGCGGTGAGTTTGCTCAGCGGGTGCCTCCGGGCGAGGCCGATTACGTGGTCTGGACCGAGCCGCTGCGCGCTAAAGGCCTGCCCACCCTCATCTGCCCTGAGGTGAAAGTCCATGTCTACCAGCAAGAACGCCAGGACGTTGGGCTGCATCTAATAACAGAGGAAGTAAAATAAGGCGGGGTGGCCCAAACGTGAAAAAAGCTTGGATGCTCTGCGGGTTGGTGCTGCTGATGGCGGCCATGTTGCCGGCATGGCAGTGGGGCGGTTCCATGGGTTCGCCCAGCGGCAGCTTGGCGCCGCTTCCTCCGCCCAAGGCGCCCACCACCCGCTCGCTCAGCGGTAAGGTGATGGATTCGAGCAACACGCCGCTCGCGCACGCGGTGGTTTACTTGAAAGACAGCAAGACACTGAATGTGAAGACCTACATCGCCAACAATGACGGCACGTTCCTCTTCAACGGCCTGGCCTTCAACCAGGACTACGAGTTGCACGCCGAATACGAGGGTAACAAGAGCGGGACGCGCACACTCAGTTCCTTCGATAACCGCCCCAAGGCCGACATTAATCTGAAGATTGATGTGAAGAAAAAATAAGCTTCTCACCCAGAACAATAGATCGCGGGCTCGGCCCCGCGAGCGCTCTCTCCTGAAAGCCTAATTCTGGTCATTGCTGGCCCGTTTCAGATTTATCATCTCGCCCAGCGTTGTGGTGGCGCTGGAGCTGGCGACCGGTTGCTTATAGGCTTCAACATCCGCCCGGCTGGCTTCCTTGCCCACTCCGCGCAGGCTGAGGCCGATTTTCTTCTCCTCCGGATTCATCTTCACGATCTTGAACTCGTGCTCCTGCCCGGGCTCCAGCTTGATGGAAGCGCCGTGCTCATCCACCGCTTCCGAATTGTGGCAGAGCGCTTCCACGCCTTCTGAGAGCTCCACGAAGCCGCCGAACTGCGCCGTGCGCAGCACCTTACCGTGTACGATGTCGCCCACTTTGTGCGTCTCGAAAAAGCTCTGCCACACATCGGGCTGCAGCTGCTTGATGCCGAGCGAGAGCCGGCGGTTGCCGGGCTCGATGGCCAGCACCACTGCCTTGATCTTGTCGCCCTTCTTCATGACCTCGGAAGGATGTTTGATCCGTTTGGTCCAGCTCATGTTGCTCACGTGCACCAGGCCGTCAATGCCGTCTTCGATCTCGACGAAAGCCCCGAAGTCCGTCAGGTTGCGTACCCGCCCCTCCACGACCTTGCCGATGGGGTATCGCTCCTGCAGAGAGTCCCAGGGATTGGCCTCGAGCTGCTTCAGGCCGAGCGAGATGCGGCGCTCAGTGGGATTCACGGCCAGGATCACCGTCTCCACCTGGTCGCCCACATTCACGATCTTGGAAGGATGCTTGGTGCGCTTCGACCAGGTCATCTCGCTCACGTGCACCAGTCCCTCGATGCCCTGTTCCAGCTCGATGAAAGCGCCGTAGTCGGTCACGCTGATCACGCGGCCCTTGACCCGCGCGCCCACGGGATAGCGCTGGGCGGCATCGAGCCACGGGTCGGGCGTCAGCTGCTTGAAGCCGAGCGACACGCGCTGCTTTTCCTTGTCGAACTTAAGGACCTTGACGTGGATCTCATCACCCACGTGCACCAGATCGCGGGGATGCGTCAGGCGTCCCCAGGACATGTCGGTGATGTGGAGCAGGCCGTCGAGTCCGCCTAGGTCCACAAAAGCTCCGTAGTCGGTGAGGTTTTTGACCGAGCCCGTGAGCACCGCGCCCTCGGCGAGCGACTCCATGGTCTTGGCGCGCGCCGAGGCAAGCTGCTCATCCAGGATCGCCTTGCGCGAGACCACCACGTTGCCTCGCTTCTTGTTCAACTTGATGACGCGGACCTCGATGGGCTGGCCCTTCATGGCATCAAGATTGTGCGCCGGACGCGCATCTACCTGCGAGCCGGGCAGGAATGCGACCGCCCCTCCCAGGTCCACAGACAGGCCGCCCTTGACTCGATCGGCTACCTTGCCGGTGATGGTGGCTTTTTCGTTGTAGGCCTTCTCGATGACGTCCCAGGCGTGGATTTTTTGCGCTCTCTCGTACGAGAGCTTGGGGTACCCTTCTTCGCTTTCCCCGTGCTCCACCATGACCGGGATCTCGTCCCCGGGCTTGAAGCGCGGCGTGCCGTCGGGCTGCTGCACCTGCGCGATGGGCACCAGGCCCTCCGATTTTCCTCCGATATCCACGAAAACGTGCGTAGGGGTGAGCTTGATGACCCTTCCCGCGATCACCTTATGCTCGACCGTGGCCTTGGCCTCGGTCTGCTGGGCTTCAAAATTTTCCAGTACGGTGGCGAAGTCTTCCACCGAAGCTTCTTTCTGATTGCGCGTATCGGGCGAAACAGCAGGTTGCGTCGAGGCTTGCGAATTGCCGGCGGACGAGTCCTCGGCGGAGGTTACGGCCTGGCCGGTAGCGTGGTCTGCGGAGCTCATGCTGTTTTTTCTGCGGTCTGCTGCGCAGAAGGTTCAACTTTCAAGACGGACGGCTGGCAACACTTGCAGGAGTGATTTCGCCTGGTTTGGCGCAGGCAGAAGGAATCCCAGCGGCCGGAACCCGAAACAAAATGTTGCGGGACTTTCTGAATATAGCAACCGTGCTGAGGGAGTGTCAAACCGGCCTTGCACCGTTTTCGTTGCTCTGGCCGTGTTGTGCGCCCCCGAAAGCTGCTTCGGGCAAGAACCGGGAATTCCGCCGCCCAGAACATTTTTTCTGCGCTTGTTGCACGGCCTGCAGGCTAAGATAGGCTTCCTCCCAGCCTTCCCGCCCTCCGGGTAGGATGAGTCTTGCCTTTATGTTTCGTGGCATTCAGCGCACCACCCTGCTTAGTCTCTGGTTTTTGATTCTGCGCTCGGCACTCTTGGCCCAGACTCCAGGGCCGGTACAGCTGCGCATCACCGGAGGCGGCAGCGCCGGCATCGCCCAGGGGCTCGGCCTGCAGCTCCACGCTCAGAAGTTTTTCCTGCGAGGCCCAGCGCAGCCATTGGATGTCACGACCCAGGTGCAATGGTCCTCTGCGGATGCGAACATCGCCAGCGTCAGCAACACGGCGGGCAGCCAGGGCCTGCTGACCGCGGTCAGCGCCGGAATAACAACCATCTCGGCATTCAGCGGTCCCTGGCACGCCTCGCTCTCGATCACTGTGACACCGCCGGTGTTGCTTTCAATCTCCCTGACGCCGCTCAACGCCAATATCCCCATGGCGCAGACAACGCAGTTCATCGCCACCGGACACTTCAGCAACGGTGATGCACCCCTCGCTCCTGACTGGAGCTCTTCGCTCACCGGCATCGCAACCATTGATGCCAGCGGCACCTCGACCGGAATCGCCCCCGGAACGACCACCATCACCGCCCTCGATGCAGCTAGTGGCATCTCTGGCAGCGCGGTCCTCAACGTGGGATTGAACAGCATCAGCGTGACTCCCACCAGTGCGACTGTTCCCCTCGGCGTGCAGCAGCAGTTCACCGCCACTGGGACCTTCCAGGGCGGCGGGGTGGCAGACGTGACCCAGGCCGTGCTGTGGAACTCCTCGCTCACCAGCGTTGCAGCCATTTCCTTCTCCGGACTTGCCACCACCACAGCTCAGGGCATGACCACCGTCTCCGCATCTTCAGGAAGTGTGAGCAGCAATCCCGCCTCGCTCACGGTCGGTCCTCCCGTGGTGTCATCGCTTGCTGTTTCTCCTGCCGTGGCGACCGTGCTCGTCGGAGGCTCGCAGCAGTTCATCGCCTTGGCAACGCTTACCGATGGCTCGCAAAGCGACGTGACCAACCTCACTTCCTGGTCATCCTCCGACACGAGTGTTGCCACCATAGCCGCGGCCACAGGCCTGGCCGCCGGCGTGAATGTGGGTAGCAGCACCATCACCGCCGCCTATGCTTCGTTCTCCGCCCAGGCGCAGTTGAACGTGCGCACCGGTTCGCGTTTCGCGTTTGCGTTGAATTCCGATGAGACCATCTCTGGCTTCACTTTCGATGAGGTCAAAGGCCTGCTGCGACACAACGGCTACGCCTATCTTGGCAACGTGCAGGGAAGCATCGCGCTGCTCTCAGACCCGGCGGGAAGATTCCTCTACGCCGCCAACTCCGGCTCGAACAACGTTTCTGCTCTGGCGGTCGATGCCCTCACCGGCGATCTCAAGCCGACTCCCAACTCTCCCTTCCCCGCCGGTGCCGGTCCGGCTGCCTTGGCTGTGGATCCGAGCGGCACATATCTTTATGTCGCCAACAAGGCCAGCGCCAACCCGGGAGTCATCTCCGGTTACTCCATCCAGAGCAATGGCGATCTCACTCCCTTGCCGCTGCCCAGCTTTGCCAGCGGAAACGATCCTGCCGCGCTGGCCGTGCACCCTTCCGGACAGTTTCTCTACTGCGCCAATAGCGGCGCCAACACCATCTCGGTCTACACCATCGCTAATGGTGAGCTGACTCCGCTGGCTGGCTCGCCCTTTGCTGCAGGCGGAAATTCACCGCAGTCGCTGGCCATCGATTCCTCCGGAAAGTTTCTTCTCACCGCCAACACCGCCGGCAATAGCGTGAGCGTTTTCTCCATCAGCGGCAACGGCTCGCTCTCGGCTGTCGCCGGCTCGCCCTTTGCGACTGGGAATCATCCCGTGAGCCTGAGCTTCGATTTTTCTGGCGCTCATGTCTTCGTCGCCGATCAAAGCGATGGCACCATCTCCGCCTTCGCCCTCAATCCCAACACGGGATTTCTCGCGCCTCTCGCCGGCTCTCCCTTCGCTGCTTCCGGCACGCCCAGCGCGCTGGCTGCCGATGGCGAGGGACTCTATCTCTTCGCAGCCAACGCCGCTTTCAATGAGATTGCTCTCTTTTCCGTCGATGCTGCCAGCGGCGCGCTCAGTCCGCTGCCCAGCATTCACGTGCGCACCGGGCCGGTGGCATTGGCATTGACGCCCGGTTTGCCGCCGAAGCATGTTCCTGCCTTTGCCGAAGTTGCTGCACCTGTCGCCGGCGGCGGCCTGACTTCGCTTGCCATAGACCCCGCTACCGGCACGCTCTCTCTCGCCGCTTTCGCCGTCACCGGCAGCAGCGGGTCATATGCCGTGACCACTGACCTGCGCGGCAGATTCGTTTACAGCGTTGACCACCTCAACGCCGGGAATGTCTACGGGTTTACCCTCGACCCCACCTTCGGCGTGCTCTCGCCTGTGAATGGTTCGCCGTTCCCTGCGGCCAAATTCCCCTCCTCTCCAGGGGTTGAAAGCAGCTCGCGCTTCTTGTATGCGCTCAACCTGAACAGCAGCAGCATCTCCGGATACAGCCTGGCCCCCGTCACTGGGGTCCTCAGTGATCTGCCGGGCTCGCCTTTTGTGGATGGCAATGGCCCCACCGCGGCCGCCCTCGATCCCGCCGGCCGCTTCCTCTACAGCGCCAACTTCTTCGGCTCGCCTCAGGATGGCGTTCTGACTTTCAACATCGACCCGGCCTCGGGCAGACTGACGGCCGGCCCCCTCGCCGTGATTCTCCGGCCGACGGCGCTCGCCATTCATCCCGGCGGAAAGTTCGCCTACGTGGTCAATGGCAATGGAGTCAATCGCGTGCTCGCCTTCAATGTGGATCCGGCGACCGGCGGCCTCTGCTGCGCGAAAGTTTCTCTGCCCGTGGGTTTGAATCCCCTGGCCATGGCCATCGATCCCGATGGCAGATTTCTCTATGTCGCCGGCCACGACAACAGCACCGTGACCCCCTTCAAGATCGATGCCGCTACTGGCGCACTCAGCCAGATCGCGAGCGCCTACACCTCGTGCTTCGGCCCCTTTGATCTCAAAGTAGACGCCTCTGGCCATTTCCTTTATGTCGCCTGCCGCGAGGGAAGCGCGCTCAGCATCTTCAATATCGATTCCGTGACTGGGGCCCTCTCCGCCCGTCGCGATGTTGTGTTGACCATGGCCCCTACGGGCATCGCTTTGACCGAAAAGCTGCAGTAGGGGCCAGTTGCGGCCACGGGAAGCTGCGATTATGCTTCTGGCCTGCTGTTCCGGGTTGTCTCCATGGACTATGCGCAGTTCAAAGAGCTGCTGAAGAGCGAGCGCGCAAGATTCAGGAGCGTACTCGCGCGACGCCTCGGTGCTAATGACCCTTGCGCCGGCTTTTCCGGACGCATCGGCCTGGTGCTCTCCGGCGGCGGCGCCCGCGGGGCCTACGAAGCTGGCGCGCTGCTTGCCTTTCAGGATTCCCGCCTGCCCACGCATATCGTCGCCGCCAGCTCCGTGGGCAGCATCAATGCTGCCTACTACGCGGCCCATTCACCCACGCTCGTCGGCAACGCCGAGCCGCTCGTGGAATCCTGGGCAGAGATCAGCTCGCCCGCAGTCGGCATCGATTGGTCCCGCTATGTCCTCATGCTCGCTGGTCTAACCGCTGCCACCGCCGGCTTCTTCAACGCCCTGCAGGATTTCGCCGCTGGCCACGGCATTTATCTCCACTCTGAAAATGCCATGCTCGCCTGGCTGGCTTTGATGGTCGCCGGCACCGCCGTGCTGCTGCTCTACGACCAGCTCCCCTATCTTGGATACGTGGTGGTCAATTATCTGCGAGGCGGCCACTGGAAGCCCGACCGCAGCAAGGCCCTGCGCTCGCTCTTTGCCAATCTGGTGGTGTGGGGTGTCGCCTATCTGGTGCTCAGCTCCACCCACCTGCATGTCGGCCCCGGCGAGATCCGCCCTATGGAGCTCGGTACCCGCCTGCTCCTGCTTCTGTTGTTGGCTATGATCGCCCTCTGGTGGTTCGTGGTTCGCGCCCGCCTCAGCGCTTTGAGCCACCGCTTTCTCCGGCTGCCGCTGCGCAGCGGGCTCTTCCCCAACTACGAGCGCACCAAGCTGCTGCGCTCGCAGATTCCCGCGCCCGGCCTCAAAGCCTCGCCCATGCAGGTCGTGGTCACGGCCACCGATCTAGAAGCCGGCACTGCCCGCTATTTCACTAACGCCTCGGTCGAGGAGCTGAGAAAAGATCCGCGCGTGAACCAGATCTTTGCCTCGTCCGAGATTGAGCAGTGCGAAGACCTGCTGCAGGCCGTGATCGCCTCCTCCGCCTTCACCATCGCCTATGAAGCCGTGCCCATGCTCGGCCGTCTCTGGACCGATGGCGGCGTGGTCACGAACCAGCCCATCCGCCCCGCCGTTCGCCTCGGTGCCGATGTCCTCTTCCTCGTCATGGTCGCGCCCATGGATTCCCACGAGGTCAAGCGTCCGCGCACCTTTCTTGACGTGGGCATGCGCGCCCTCGAGATTCTGGTGGCAAAAAATCTGGTCGCTGATTTGAAACTGCTCCGCCGCGTCAACCGCACCTGCGAGGTCTACGCCCAGAAGCTCGGCCTGCGCCCCGAAGAGGTCGAGCTCGATTTCGCCGACCAGCGCTACAAGTTCATCAAGGCCTTCACTATCTCTCCCCAGGATCCGCTGCAGGCCACCGCGCTCGATTTTGACGGCTCGCTCGTGGCTGCCGCCATTGTGCAGGGCTACCGCGATGGCAGTCGCGCTGCGCTTGACTTCATGGATTATGTCTCGACTCTGCCCGTCGCCGGCCTGCGCCGCTGTGTGCCGCTCGTCACCGGCGATCCCGTCGCCACTTAGCCCATTCTTCCGTCAAGGCTATCCGCAGAATTCCCGCACTGTACACCACTTGGCGTCGAATCCTCCCGACTCCACCGTGCCATCTGGAAACTTGAACTCATAGCTCCCGCTCGCGCCCTCGCCCGTCTTGAAGCTCTCGATGACCAGCTTGCCTTCCACCGCCCGCTGGCAGTTCCTGGCGTCCATGCACAACGAGGCGCCACCCCACTCCGAGCCGCGCTCCAGCACATAGGTCTTCGGACCCTCCGGCAGCTCGCGCCAGATGTAGATGTTCAGCGCCGGCAGCTCTTCCTTGCCGCAAGCCACATCGGTCGCGGTCAGAACGATGCCGATGGCCGGTCCATCCCATGGCGCACAGGTGTTCCGCACATGCGAATAGCCGAACTTGAGCGCCTGCCGCGCCGGCGCGGCCTCTCCCATCTGCAACATTTCGTCGGTGCAGCGCCCCGCCACGCAGGCCGGCTCGGCTGGCCGCGGCGAACAGGCCGGCTGCTGCTCGAACTCAGCGGCGCACGCCTTCCGTACCGCCGCCTGCCCTGCCAGCAGCTCTCGCTCGGCCGATTTCGGCACTCCCGGCTTGGCCAGCACCACCGGCGCCTCGCAGGCGCTCGCCCGGATGTAATAAGCCTGGCAGTCGTTGCTCGTCCGGCAGGCCTTGGGCTGGCCTCTCAGGAACGTCTCCAGCGTTGCCTTCGCCTGGCTGCAGGATTGCGCCGCCGCCATCGCCGGTGCCATCGCCAGCACAAGCGCCATTGCCTGTTTGCTTCTCGGTCTCATCTCCCGCTCCTAGTGACGCTCCGCCGAGGACTCTAACCCGCCTCTGCCAGCGTTTCAACCAGAACGTTCTGCTCTTTCTGCCTTGCAGATCATCGTCAGGTTACCTCCGTAACCATCTAGCAAATAGCATTGCAAGCAAGCTCTTGTTCACTTTCGGGAAATGCGTCACAATTCGCGCCATGAAGGCAAAAACGCTGCTTCTTGCTCTGCTGCTCGCCAGTGGCTCGGCTCTTCTGGCCCAGAAGGCCGACACCAACACTAAGATCCTCGACCTGGAAAAGAAATGGACTGACGCCTATCGCTTCGGCGACACCAGCATGCTCAACTCGCTGCTTACCGAGGACTTCATCATCACCGTTGAAGATGGCGCCACCTACAGCAAGGCCGGCTACCTCACCCATGCCATCGACCCCAATACCAAGGTCGAGATCGCTGAGATTTCCGACGTGCGCGTGCGTCCGCATGGCAGCACCATCGTTGTCACCGGCGCTTATCACGAGAAGGGGAAGACCAAGGGGAAGCCCTATGAGTTTCACGACCGCTTCACCGACGTATGGATGGAGACCAGTGCCGGCAAATGGCAGCTCGTGGCCTCCCACTTCAGCGTCCCCAACAAATAGGCGTGCGACCGAGCGCATGTGTGAAGGAGTGCGCGCCAAAGCGCTGATTGATCGTTAAATAGAAATGCCCTCCTCGCGGAGGGCATTTCTGTTGCCGATTCGTCCTCTTCAGTGCCCGTGCTGTGTCTTCCCGTTGTGCTTCTTGTTGTAGATGTTCTTGGATTCGTGGTTCTGCTCTTTGTTGATCTGCTGCCGTTCGGCCGGCGTCAGCTTGCCGCCGTTTGCCGCCCGGTCAGCATGTACCTGCTGGTTGATCCCGCGCTCCTGGTTCTCCACCTTCGCCGCCTCGCCCGCCGTCATCTGCCCGCTCCTGATGCCCTGCGCGATGCGGTCTTGCTGGTTCTCGCGTCGGCGGTCCACTTCGTTGTTGCCGTAGTGCTGGCTGGCCGCATTGTGCTTGTCGGTGTAGATCTGCTTCGACAGCTGGTTCTGCTGCCCGTTGATCTGCTGCTTCTCGGCCGAGGTCAGCTTGCCGCCGTTGGCCGCGCGGTCCGCGCGCGTCTCCTGGTTGATGGCTGCCTCTTTCGACTCCAGGTTCGAAGTCTCGCCCGCCGTCAGGCTGCCATTCTGCACCCCGTTGGCGATTCGGTCCTGCTGGTTCTCTTTGCGCTCACCCACCGTCGCCGGCTTCATCGCGCTCGTCTGCGTAGAAGTCGTCGTAGTCGTGCTCTGCGCTCCCGCCACCATGCCCGCCATCAGCACCGCTACCGGCAGGCTCAATCTCATGATTCCCGTGAATTTCATCGTCTCTCTCCTGTCAGCTATTGAGGCCATTTCGGCCTCTTGCAGTATCCAGTACACGGGTCCGGGAGAAAAGTTACGGCCGAGATTACGGGCGGTTACGAAAGTAACCCGCCAATGAAGATTGCTGCGCGCCTGCCTGGGGCATATATTGTGCTCGCGCCAACGTCTCCGTCACCGCGCTGCCCCGCCCTTTCCCCGCCTTTGGTGAATCGGTGGGATTACATCTTTTGCACCAGTCACTGCGTTTACTCCCACTTCGCTGCCTTCGACGCGCCGTCCGCTGCCAGAAGCTTGACTTTGGCGAACTAAATACGAATACTGTCCCAGTGCGCCTGCGTCGCACTTGCTCTTTGAAAACTGACACCAGGAAGTTGAGCTAACTCCTTCTTACGCAATATTTTGCGTGTAAGTCTTTTACTCTCAATACTTTGCGAGCCATACCGTGGCTAAGTCTATGATTCCAAAAGATCGGGGGTAGGGGGGTGGGGGGTTACAAATGAGTACACTTTTCGAGTTCCGACTACCACCCGCTAGCCGCTGCCCGCTGCGTTCTGATGTATTCTGGTAAGGCTCGCGGCGAACAAGCGGTCTCCCCATGAAATACCTTTACGCGGAACTTCCCGAAGTTGAAGTCGCGGGAAGAAAGGTAGTTGGCCGCGTCCTGTTCGCGCTCCTGGTCCTGGCTGCCGCCGCCATAGGCGCCTTCGCTGGACTGCTCATCGTCTACTCCACCGACCTGCCCGAGGTGAGCGAGCTGGAAAATTTCCGCCCTAGTGCCGTCACCGAGCTCTACGATGACCAGGGACGCGAGATCGGCAGCTTCGCCATCCAGCGCCGCATCATCGTCGGCTACGACGATCTGCCGAAGGACCTGCACGACGCCCTGCTCTCCATCGAAGACAAGGAGTTCGAGAGCCACTGGGGCATCAACGTTTGGCGCGTGGTGGGCGCGCTCTACCGCGATGTGGTTTCGCACCGCACTGCCCAGGGTGCTTCCACCCTCACCATGCAGCTCTCGCGAAATCTGTTTCTCTCGCCCGAGCGCACGCTGAGCCGCAAGGTGCAGGAGGCGATGCTCGCCATCCAGATCGAGCGCCGCTTCACTAAGCAGCAGATCTTCACCATGTACTGCAACCAGATCTATCTGGGGCACGGCATGTACGGCTTCGAGGCCGGCGCGCAGTATTACTTTCACCAGCGCGCCAAAGATTTGACGCTCGATGAAGCCGCTGTGCTGGCCGGCTTGCCTAAAAGCCCCAACGAGTACTCGCCCGTGCTGCATCCTGAGCGTGCCCTGCTTCGCCGCAACATGGTGCTGAACGCCATGCTGGAAGATGGCAAGATCACTACCGATGAGGCCAACCGGCTCAAGGCTCTTCCCATCCGCCTGAACCTCACGGTTCCCAGCAATAATCTGGCGCCTTGGTATTTCGAGGAGATTCGCCGTTATCTCGAGAAGAAATACGGCAGCGATCAGGTGCATCAGGGCGGCCTGCGTGTCTACACCACGCTCGATATGGACCTGCAGAAGACTGCCAAGCAGGCCGTGCTCGATGGCATCGCTGTCTACGAACGCCGCCATGGGTGGAAAGATAGATTGAACAACGTCCTCAAGCAGGGCGGCACGCTACAGAGCTACGAGCATCCCGATTGGGATGATCCTATCGAGGCCAACGGTTACATTCACGCCTTGGTCACTAACGTCAGCTCCAGCTCGGCGACGGTGAAGTTTGGCCAGTATTCCGCGAATCTCGGTGCTGCCGAGATCGCCTGGACAGGGAAAAAATCGCCGTCGCAAGTGTTCGCCGTCGGCGATGTCGTCTATCTCCATGTACTTACGCTCGGGCCTGACGGGCGTGCCACCGCTAAGCTCGAGCAGGATTCCGGCGCGCAAGGCGCGTTGCTCGCACTCGATAATGCCAGCGGCGACATCAAGGCTATGGTCGGCGGGCGCGACTACGAAGAGTCCAAGTTCAATCGTGCCACGCAAGCGCTGCGTCAGGTCGGCTCTTCGTTCAAGCCCTACGTTTATACGGCTGCGGTGGATGCTCTCGGCGTTACGCCCGATGACATCATTCTCGATGCGCCCATCACCTTTCCTTCTGCCTCCGGCCCTTACACGCCGCACAACTACGACAACAAGTTCGAGGGCAACATCACCGTGCGGCACGCGTTGGCCGAATCGCGCAACATTCCGGCGCTGAAGATGGCCGAGCGCGTCAGCATCAAGACCGTGATCGATTACGCCCGCAAGTTTGGGGTCACCTCGCCGCTTGTGCCCGTGCTGCCGCTGGCCTTGGGAGCGGCCGAAATCACGCTCTACGAGCAGACCGCGGCCTTTTCGACATTTCCCAATGATGGCGTTCGCGTCACGCCGCGTTACATTCGCAAAGTCACCGATTACGATGGCCGCATCCTGGAAGAGAATTTTCCCGAGGTGAAAGATGTGGTCAGCACCAACACCGCCCGCATCATGACTAGCATGCTGCGCGAGGTCGTGCTCCACGGCACCGCGGCCAAAGCCAGCACCATGAAGTTCTCTCTCGCCGGCAAGACCGGCACGACCAACGACTTCACCGATGCCTGGTTCATCGGCTTCTCGCCCTCGCTCACCTGCGGCGTCTGGATCGGCTACGACGAGAAGAAAACGCTCGGCCCCAAGGAGACGGGCGCGCAGGCCGCGCTGCCCATCTGGATGGATTTCATGAAGGTCGCGCTCGTCGGCCATGAGAAAGAGGCTTTTGCCGAGCCGAACCTGCCGCGCAATCCCAACGCCGTGGCCCAGAAAGAAGACACGCCGGAGATCAAGGCCGGCGAAGATGTGGAGTCGCACTGATGCGCCGGCTCTTCCGCATGGCGCTGCTGGGGTTAGTGCTGCTGCTGGTGGCGCTGGCCTCGGCGCTCACCGCCATGCGCTTCGCCATCCACGGCAGGGAAGTGACCACTCCCAAGCTGGCTGGCATGACTCTGGCCAAGGCCGAGAATACTCTCAGCGATGCCGGCCTGCTCCTCGAGACCGGCGACAGCTTTTTTAGCAACGATATTCCGGAGGGCTCGGTGCTCTCGCAGGTCCCGGCAGCGGGAACCATCGTGCGTCGCGGATGGCGCGTGCGCGTCGCCCTCAGTCTCGGCCAGGCCCGCCTCTCAGTCCCCGATGTCATGGGCCAGAGTGCCCGCGCCGGCGAGATCAATGTGCGCCGCCGCGGCCTGGAAGTCGGCAACATCGCTGTCGTGCACCTGCCCGGATTGCCCGCAGATCAGGTCGTGGCCGAAAGTCCTCCGCCGGATACGCGCGGCATGAGCTCGCCCAAAGTGAATCTTCTGGTAACTGCGCCTGAGGATCAGCAGACTCTCCTCATGCCTGACTTCACCGGCAAGACTGTGGGTGAAGCCGCCACAGCCATCGAAGGAGCAGGGCTGAAGCTCACGAACTCGCCCAATGCCACCAACTTGCCGCCTGCCTCTTCTCGCCTGCCTGCGGCAGCGAAGATCGTGCGCCAGTCGCCCGCTGGCGGCCAGGAAGTTGCGCCCGGCGATATCGTTACGCTGGAGATTGCGCAGCCCAATCCTCCGGAAGCAACTGAGAAAACTGCTCCGCAACCCGCCGCAGCGCAGCCTGCGCCGGCGCCAGCCACGCCGCAATCCAAGCCTGACTAGGCGCTTACGCTCCCAGCCGCTCGCCGGATTGCAGATGATACCCGTTGATGAACTCGGCAGCGCCCATTCGCTTCTTGCCTTCGAGCTGCAATTCAAGCAGCTCCAGCCCTGAACCGCTCGCGCAGCCCGCGAGCAACTGGCGGTCGCGCACCAGAAGCTCCGCTGGCGCAGGCGACGCCCCGGCCGTCGCCACAGCAGCGCGAATGATCTGCAGATGCTTGCCGCGAAAGCGCGTGTAGGCGCCCGGCCAGGGTTGGAAGCCTCGCAGGCGGTTCGCGATCGTTTCCGCAAAGAGACAGAAGTCGACTCGGCCGTCTTCCTTCTTCAGCAGCGGCGCAAGCGTGGCTCTGCTGTGCTCCTGAGGCCTGGGTCTGGCTCCGGCCTCGATCTGCCGCAGCGTCTCAACCAGCAGAGCCGCTCCCAGCGCAGCCAGCCGCGGTGAGAGCGTGACCGCGGTATCTTCTGGCTGAATAGCCAGCTCTTTCTGCAGGAAAACAGGTCCGGTGTCTAATCCTTCATCGAGCTGCATGATGGAGACTCCCGTGGTCTTCTCGCCGCGCGCGATGGCCCACTGGATCGGCGCCGCGCCCCGGTACTTGGGCAACAGAGACGCATGCACGTTCAGGTTGCCGTGCGGCGGCAAGGCCAGCATCCACGCTGGAATGATGCGGCCGTACGCTACTACCACGATCGCCTGTGGCGCGATCTCCTCGAGCCGCGTGCGAAAGCCCGCGTTCTCCCTGATCTTATCCGGCTGCCCGACCGCAAGTCCAAGAGCCTGTGCCTCCTGTTTCACAGCCGGCACAGAGAGCTCATGGCCGCGTCCGCTGGGACGATCAGGCTTGCAAACCACCAGCTTCACGGCGTGGCCAGCGTCCACGACGGCAGCGAGCGCGGGGACGGCAAATTGGGGAGTTCCGCAAAAGACCAGGTCCACGCCCGCCAGTTAAACACAAACCGCAGCCGTGATGCACGGGCAGCGGGCTACGCCGGTATCTCTTTCACCTGCGTGGCGATGTACCACATGTTGCCGAAGGCATCGAGCACCGCGCCAACACGCGCGCCGTAAGGAGTCTCGGCCACCGGCGTGATGGAGGTCGCGCCGGCCGCCAATGCCTGCTGGTAGAGCGCGTCGCAGTCTGCGACGTACATCATCAGCATGTAGGGGCGCGCCGGGAAGCGATTGGCATCGCCCAGAGCGATCACTGAATCGCCGATCTTTACCTGCGCATGCTCGACCGTGCCGGTCGGTGAATCATGGCGAGCCGTCTGCTCGGCATTGAAGGCCCGCTTGAGGAAGTCGATCATCCCAGCCGCGCCCTTCACATGAAAGTAGGGCGTGATGGTTTGCAGGCCGGATTGGGCCACCATGCCCGTCTTATCGGTAGAGATGTACCAGTCGTTGCCCGCTACATCGCGCACACAGGCCTCGCGCGTGCCGTAAGGTTGATCGACCGGCTCGTGAGTCGAGGTCGCGCCGGCGGCGAGAGCTTTGCGGTACGTCTCATCGGCATCGGGAACGAAGAGCCAGATGCCGGCCGGCATGGATTCGTGCCGCATCTTAGGCCCGCCCCCGATCATCAGCATCGAATCTCCGATGCGGACTTCGGCGTGCATGCCCTCGGGAGCAGAAGAGCGCAGAGTCTGCTCCGCGCCGAATGCCTGTTTTACGAATGCCAGCAACTCTTCCGCCTGGCGAACGGCGAGATAAAGCGTAACGGTATGAAACCCTTCACGCACTGGTTTGACAGCGGCTGCAGTACTCATTGGAATCTCCTTTTCTAGATCAGCTCTAAGTCGTGCCTTGAAATCGGGACGGGGCAAGTCACGCAGGCTGGCGGCGAGGCCCAACAGGGCAGCGATCTCTGCATCCGGCGAGACAGGGAACGAGTTGCGCCGTTCCAGCATGGCGCTCACTGCCAGATCGAGTTTTTCCATCAGAGAGCGTTCAGCCATGGCTGCCCTCCAAACGCGCGCGCAGGGTCTGCAGAGCGCGGAATTGCAGCTGCTTCACTGCTCCTTCCGAGCGCCCCAGCATCTGCGCGATATCGCGGATGCTGCGCTCCTCCACGAAGCGTTTTTCTATGACTTTCCGCTGATCTTCCGGCAGCGTATTCACCAGGCCGAAGAGAGCGGCTCGCTGCTCTGCTTCTTCGATCTCACCATCGTTCGGCGGAACGGATGGCTCGGGCGCGCGGTTGGCCTGCTCCCGGGCTGCTCGCTGCCAGCGGTCGGCGATGGCATTGGCCGCGATGCGCAGCAGCCATGCAGCAAAAGGGACGCCGCGCCAGTCAAAGCGCGGCAAGTTCGCCAGCGCCTGGTGAAAGACCTCGGCGGTGATGTCTTCCGCCTCGCTCCGCTCGCGCACGCGTCCGACCACGAAGCCATAGACGCGTTCGAAGTTCTGCTCGTAGAGCTCGCCAAAGCGGCGCGGGTCCCGCTGCGCCGCCTCGATCAGCAGCCGCTCTTCCGCCGCGCTCGTTCGGGGACTGGTCTTCAACCGCCTCTCCGTATTCGTTGCGCTCAACAAGATAAACCGTTGGGCAGGGGAAAGGTTACGGAGAAATTGTCAATCTTGAGCAGCTACCACTGCCCGGCCTTGGCCAGCTTGCGGATCTTGCGCTTGATGAGGTCGCGCTTAAGGGCGCTGACATGGCTGATGAAGAGTTTGCCGTTCAGGTGGTCGGTCTCATGCAAGAAAGCGCGGGCCAGCAGACCTTCGCCGGTCTTCTCGAAGAATTTGCCCTCCAAGTCCTGGGCGCGGATGGTCACGCGATTGGCGCGAGTGACCTCTTCGCGGAACTCCGGCAGGCTGAGGCAGCCTTCGCTGCTGCGCTGCTTGCCCTCGGCATGAAGGATCACCGGATTCACCAGCACCAGCCTGGCGCTGGGATCCTCTTTGAAGCTGGTGTCGATCACGGCGATGTGCCTGGCGATGCCGATCTGCGGCGCTGCCAGGCCGACTCCCTGCGCGGCGTACATGGACTCAAACATATTTTCCGCCAACTGGCGCAGCTCCTCGTCGAAGACAGCGACGGGGGCCGACGCCGACTCCAGAACTGGATTACCAAATTTGACGATGGGATAGATCATGGTATTGGGTTGCATTCGCGACCGGTCACAATCTGGAAAGCGGGACGCCGCAACTTAGGCGCTGGCTCATTCAATAATCCTTCAGTTGGCGGCAATAGCTCTTGAAGTTGCGCAAGGTCTCAGCCAGCGAGTCGCCACCGAACTTCTCCAGCGCGCAGCGCGCCAGCGTGAGCGCGACCATGGCTTCTCCGGCGACGCCTGCCGCCGGGACAACGCAAACGTCGGAGCGCTCGTAGGCAGCCTTCACCGGTTTGCGGCTGCCGAACTCCACTGAGCCAAGCGGACGACGCAATGTGGAGATGGGCTTGAGGTAGCCGCGCACACGAATCTCTTCGCCGTTGGAGACCCCGCCTTCCAGTCCTCCGGCATGGTTCGACCGCCGCGTGAATCCGGTGAAGGCTTTGCCAGCCTTGCGCTCGTATTCGATCTCATCCTGAGCGGAGGAGCCCAGAGAGCCGGCAATCTCGATAGCATCCCCGATCTCCACCGCCTTCACCGCCTGCAGAGACATGAGAGCGGCTGCGAGTTGCGCGTCGAGACGCTCATCCCAGTTGGCATAGCTGCCGAGGCCCGGCGGCACACCATTGGCAGCGACCTCGAAGACGCCACCGACGGAATCTCCGGTCTTGAGCGCGAGGTCGACCTCGGCCTTCATCAATTGCTCGGTCTTCCGGTCGACGCAGTTCAGCAGGATCTGTTTCTGGCGGCTGAGGGCCTGAACCTCTTTCCAGGGCGTCCAGCGCTCCAATCGCGCGCCCGCGACGGCGATCACATGGCTGAGCACCTCGATGCCAAACTGCAGCAGCAGCAGCTTGGCGATGGCGCCGACAGCGACTCGTGCCGCCGACTCGCGCGCCGAAGCCCTCTCCAGCACGAAGCGCGCCTCGGGAAAGTTGTACTTCAGGGCCCCGGCGAGATCGGCGTGGCCCGGACGCGGTGATTTCACCGGCCGATGCCTGGCGGCGTTGCCGGCAGCCACGGGCAGAGCCTCCTGCCAGTTCTCCCAGTCTTTGTTCCTGAGCAGAATCGAGACAGGCGAGCCGATGGTCTTGCCCTGGCGCACGCCGGAGAGAATGTGGGCTGTGTCGCGCTCGATGCGCATGCGCCCGCCACGGCCGTACCCTTGCTGGCGCCGCCACAATTCATGGTCCACGAAGCTGGCGTCGATCTCGAGTCCGGCGGGAACGCCGGAGAGAACCGCCACCAGCGCCTCGCCGTGAGACTCTCCCGCTGTAGAAAAACGCAGCATGGTCAATGATTTTATCCGAAGGACGCCGGAAACTTAGCCTGTCAGCGCGGTCACGCGCCGAGGGCGAGATCGGCAAGTGTCTTGAGGTCCGAGACCTCCAGGTTCGGCTTGGCCTGCGACTCTTGCGTGGCCCCAGCCTTGCCTCGGCTGCGATTCACCCAGACATTGCTCAGCCCGAGCTCGTTGGCGGGTGCGATATCGTGAAAGCGGCTCTCAGCTGCGTGCAGGATCTTTTCTTTGGGAATCCCCATTTTGTTCAAAGCAAGATAAAAGATGGCGTGCCCGGGTTTGTAACACTGCGCCTGCTGCGCGGTGGTGACCCAGTCGAAGGGGACCTGCAACCGCTGGGCGCTGCCGGCGAAGAGGTCATCGTCGGTATTCGAGATGATGCCCAGCTTGAAGCGCGACTTCAGACGGCGCAGCGCGTCGACCGTGTCGGGAAAAGGCTGCCAGCCGGGAAGTGAATTCGGCAGCGACTCTAGTTCCTCGAGCGATGGCCGAAAGCTCAATGTATCGCCGCATCCGAGTACGACCGCCTTGAGGATTTCGCGATAGGCACGGTACGGCCGGCGCTGCTCGGCGGGTTCGAGCCGCCTGTAGTGGGCCAGAATCTGCTCGCGCGCAAGCTCAATGCCATGGCGGTCAAAGATCGGTTGCAGAGCGCGTAGAATGCCGCTCTCCCAATCGATCAGTGTCCCGTAACAATCGAAGGTGATGCACTCGAAGCGGGAGAAATCGAGCATGGCTGGATTCTGAGGGGCCGAAAGAGAAAGCTGGTGGAAGAAAAGGCGGCACGAAAATCGCCGGCCGCGCCGCCTGATCTCGAGCCCGATCTATTTAGAGCTGCGCCGGATGGTGACCGGCTCGTTCAACGTGAAGCTGACGGCAGACTCAGCCGGCAGAGAAATCTCCTTGTTGCCGGTGAATGCTCCACCGACGGTGCCTGCAGCCGCGCCGACGAGGGCCCCAATGCCTGCGCCCTTGCCACCGCCAGCCAGGCCGCCGATGAGGGCGCCTGCGCCAGCGCCGCCGGCTACTGCCACGGTCGTGCGCTTGCCTTTGCCCTTCTCACTGCGCCCGGCAGCGGTGGTCTGGACGGGGTAGTTAACGCCGTTCACCGTGATGGAAGAAAGCGCGATACTGAGCCGCGCCTCACCTTTGAACTTGCCCATATTCTTGGCATCCGTCACCTGGCCGGTCGCGGTGGAGCCGGCCGGAATGGCCGTCACGCCATCGACCGATACCGGTTCAGCGATGGTGGCGAGGAAGGTATCGCCGGTGTGGCTGGTCTTGCTGCTCAGAGTGCTGCCCAGAGTCGCCGTGATCGCGGTGCCCGCGGGCACAACGACGTTCTTGGGGGCTGCGGGCTTAGGCGCGGGAGCAACGGCTTCCTGCCGGGGCGCCGGTTGAGCCGCCTGATTGCCCTGTTCTGTTCCAGCAGAAGAGGCAGCAGAATTATCAGCCGGAGGTGGTTGCTCCTCCGACTGCTTGCTGCAGCCAACCAGCAACAGAGCGGAAATCAACGAAAGAGAAAGCAATAAACGCACGCGCATTAGGGGATCCTCCAGTTAGTTGATTGATCCAGCCTGAAACATAACCTTGAACTAGAACTAGTGACCCGGCGAAGCAGCACGCAGGTCCAGCTTACAACTCGACCTCAAGACTTAACGTCCTTTTCCTGCTGAGGGAAGAGGCGCTCCAGAAGCTTGCGGGAATTCAGCAGTGGCCGCTGCAAAGAAGCATTATAACCTGTCCACTCATCGCTGCTCTCGCGCGCGAAGTGGGCGCGCATGGCTTCCATCTTCGAATCCAGATCGTCGAGGTAATGCAGCATGAGCGCTTCTGGAAACATGGGCAGCTTGGGAGAGCCAAATTCATATTGTCCGTGATGGCTGATGATGAGGTGTTCCAACAGAGTCTTCAACTCCTCAGGGAACGGCGCGGGGAGCTCGCTGTTGACGAGCGCGATCTTGCCATGCAGCATCTCCAATTCAATGATCATGTGGCCCAGCAACTGGCCGCGGCTGGTGTAGGTGAAGGCGCGCCCATAGTTGAGCTCGTAGATCTTGCCGATGTCGTGCAGAAAAGCGCCGGTAAGCAATAGATCCCGGTTGACCTGGGGATACTGCGCGGCTACTGCATCGCAGAGGATGAACAGCGAGACTACGTGTTCCAGCAACCCGCCGATGAAGGCATGATGCATCGACTTGGCGGCGGGAGCGCTCTTGTAGGCGGCGGCGATGCAGGGGTCATTCATGAAGGCCTGGACCAGCGCCTTGAGATGGGCATTTTGCAAGCCGGCGATAAACTCCCCCAGCGTGCTCCATAGCTGCTCGATGTCTTTGGTGGTCTTGGGGAGATAGTCGGCAAAATCAACCTCGGTCTCTTCCAGCCGGCGGAGCTTGTGTACGGTGAGCTGCCAGCGCTGGTTGTAGCGGTTGAGCAACCCTTTGACCTTGATGACGTCATCCTGGTCGAAGAGGTGGAGGAAATCGTGAACATTGTCCCAGACTTTGGCCTCGAGCGAGCCGGTGCGGTCGGAGAGCGAAAGCGCCAGATAGATCTCGCCTGATTTCTTGTTTTTCACCTGTTTGGAGGCGACGACGAACGAAGAGGTGATGGTCTGGTTCTCGAAAGCGACGCAGTCCTGAATGTAGAACTCTTTCATGCGTGGCGCGGCGCGGTCCGGCTAAAAGATGCCCATCTTCTTGTGTTTCTTCTTCTTCGCCTCAGGCTTGGCTTCCGTGGTGTAGATCGGCTTGGTCTCGTTAGGGCTAGCTGCGCTGTCTTCGTAGCCTGGCTTGATGTCGATGAAGGCCTCTTCGCGCAACTTGGTGAGATAGACTCGCAACGCCGGTTGCAGCTTGTCCATGTAGATGGCGTCCTTGATCCGGTCTTCGACGCTCTTCAGCGGTGGGACGCCGGGCGCGCTGTGCTCAGTGACGGCGAGCACTACATACCCCTGCTTGGTACGGATGACTTCTGAGACGCCGCCCGCCTTCATGCCAAAGGTTATGTCTTCCAGTTCTTTCGCCAGCACGCCACGCTTGAAGTAGCCGAGATCGCCGCCATCAGCCGCGGTCGGCCCGTCGGATGACTTTTTGGCGACTTCCGCGAAGTTGGCGCCCTTGCGGATGGAATCGAGCAGCGCTTCCGCCTTCTGCTGCGCCGCGGCAAGCTGCTCAGCCGTCGGCTCCGAAGCCGCCTTGGCGTCGCTCTTGGCCTGGGTGGAGACCATGATCTCGCTCAGCCGGACCTGTTCCGGCTGCTCCAGGTCTTTGGTGTGCTCATCGTAGAACTGTTTGACCTCGGCGTCGGTGATCTGCATCTTGGCGCCGACCTCGCGCCCGATCACCTCTTGCGTGACGATCTGGTCCCGCATGTGCTGCTTGAAATCCTCGAAAGAGACGCCCTGTTCCTGCGCGGCCTTTTCCACGTCTTCCATCGTGGCCAGATTCATCTGCTTGCGGATCTCATCCAGCCGCTTGATGACCTGCGTGTCGGCGTTGATATCGAGATCTTTGCCCTTCTGCACCAGCAGAGCCTGGTCGATCAGGTCGCGCAGGACGTTCTTCTCCTGGTCGGCAAATTTGGCGTCAGCCTCGGTGCCATACTTGTCTTTCAGTTCGCTCTGCAACTGGTCGCGGCTGCGCTGGAACTCGGTGCGGGTGATGATGGAGCCGTTCACCCGGGCCACGATCTCTTCGACCACAGTATCTGCGGCGGGCAGATTCGGCGATAGTAAGGCCAGGAGAGCAGCAGAAAAGAAGAGCGAACGAATTCTCATGATTCAGCGAAAAAACTGCTCTTATTGTACTCCAGGCACAGGGAGCTTAGCGGTGGGAATCCAGCGCCAGACCGAGGCCGAAGCCTACCAGCACGCCGCCGGAAGCGCGGTCGAGCGAGGCCGCGACACGCGGGCGGTGCAGCCATGCCGAGAGCGTGCGCGTCGCCAGGACGAGCAGCAAGAACCATAGCAGGCCCTCCAGGTTGTGGATCAGCGCCAGCAGGATACTGAAACCGGTGACGTTTACTCCCGCGGGAATGAAAAGCGGCAGGAAAGTCACATAAAAGACGCCAACCTTCGGGTTGAGGATGTTGGTGAGGTATCCACGGACAAACCAGCGCGAGGATGGTTCGCTGGGTCGCGCCACCCCACTGCTTTCCTGGGCAAGCGAAGCGTCAGCTGATGGCCGTTGGGGATGCAACAGCATTCTGCCGCCCAGATAAATCAGATAGCAGGCGCCAATGATGCGCAGAGCATGGTATGCGAACTGCGATGCTGCCAGCAGAGCTCCCAGTCCGACCGAAGCGGCCAAGGCCCAGCTCAGGCAACCGAAGCAAATACCCAGCCCGGCCAGCATGGCTCGCCGACCACCCTCGAGAGCTGCTGTGCGCAGAACGAGAGCTGTGTCGAGTCCGGGCGTGATGGTCAGCAATCCGGCGGCGAAAGTGAAGGCGATGAGCGCATGAGCGACTGACATAGGCAGCCTGCTTCCAGCTTGAGATGAGCTTCGCTGGCGGCAGGTCGCGAAAAAATACTACTTGGTCTTCTTCTTGCCGAAGATACCTTGCAACAGGCCCTGGGCCCCCTGGGGTGAAGAGATCTGGTTTCCCACGGCCTTGCCGATGTCGGGCGCAAAGATGGGATTCGAAGTGGTCCCCGTAATCGTGAACGGAATCTCGCCCTTCTGGCCGCCGCTCAGCACATTCATGCCGGGCAGAGCGCTCACCACTCCACCGCCGCCTGCAAGCTTGGCCAGCATATGAAAATTCAGAGCGTTGCTGGAGCTGACGGTGCCGGAGCCGGTGACGGTTCCGGTGGCAGGCATAACAAGATTCAGGTTCTCGGCATTGATACCTTCAGGCGCGATTCGCAAGTTACTGCTGAGAGTCTGAATCTCGGTCTGGTTGCCTCCGCCTCCGCCGCCAGTGAGTACCGACAAAGCCTTCAGCTTGGAAGCCATGCTGAAGCCCTCAAGCCTGGTATTGGATACGCTGACCGGGCCGCTGATCACCAGCCTGTCCAGCGGGCCATCCATCGCCAGATTGGTGCTGACTGTGCCGCCCTGGAGCGAAGAACCCTGAGGCAGCACGATGCCAAGCGCCGGGAGCAGGCCCTCGACATCCGCGACTGGAAGGCTGTTACCGGTCAGCCGCAGGTGGACTACAGTGGATTCACCCTGCTCTCCATAGTTTCCGGCCAGCCGGGCCACCGAGCTGCCGGTGTGAATGTCGCCCCGTTGTACGGTTCCGCTCTTGCGAGCCGTGTCATATTCGGTGGCATAGTCAAAATCCACCGGCTTCTTTGCCGGCCCGCCGCCTCTTACCAGACGGAGCTGCTCGGCATGGACCTTGCCCTCCGAATGCGCCACTTTTCCGTTGGAGGTCAATGTTCCCTTGTAGTCTATGAGGCCGGCCATGCCTGACCCCGGTTCAAGAAAGCCGGACCGCGCGATATCCAGACCCTGCACTGTGACAGAGGCGTTCAGCGGCGTCTCGGAAGCATCCTGACGGTTCAGCGGGCCGGCCTTGCCGCTCGCCTTTAGGCTTCCGCCGCCGGGCCCCTTGGCTGAGACCGAGAACGGAATGACGGAGCCATAGCCGAGATTGCTTGCCTTCAGCTCGACATCGGCGAATTGTTGCGATTGTCCTCCCCCGCCATTGCCGATGAGCAAGCGACCATCCACGATACGGAAGGTGCCCACAGAAAAATTGCTGCTGGACTGCGCCGGTGCATCGGCGGGAGCGGCCTGTTTCTTGCGGGCGTTGTGCTGTTCCACAGCCGCGCTCGTGCCCAGCGTGGAATAGTTCCACTTGCCGCCTGCCCCGCGGACCAGCCGTACCTCCGGTTCATTCAACGTGAGGGAGTTGACGTGCAGGGACTTGGAAAAGAGGAGCGGAAGCAGGTCGACACCCACCTCCAGTGATCTGGCCTTGAGAAAAGGAGCCTGGCCAAAGGCCGGGTCCTCGCCGATGCTGATGTTCTCTGCTTTCACGCCCCCTGCGAGAATGGAAAGACGCAGGTCGCCGATCTCGACTTGCCGTCCCAGGCTCTTTTCCAGCTCGCCTTCGATCTGTGGCCGGAAGTGATTCACATCCACGAGGAATGGCAGGGCAATGAGAAGCAGCAGAATAACGCCGATGACCGCACCGCAGATGACCACTACTTTGTGTTTCATTGCCTACCTCAGGTGCCCGCCGGGACCGGCACTTCCACGTTGCGCATGAGCGCCAGGGTGGTGATGTCGTTCTGGCCGGGATTGTTCTTGGTGAACTCCTCCACCGCTGTCAGCACGCCCGAGCAAAGCTCACCAGCGCTGCTGAAAGAAATGCGGTTCACGCCCTCCTGCAGGCGCTCAATGCCAAACTCCTGGCGGCCGCCGCCGCGGCTCTCCACCAGGCCTTTGCTCACCACCAGAGCTGAGGCTCCCGGCATCAACACGCAGGCCTGGGCGTCGTGCGTGGCGTGCGAGAACAGCCCGAGAGGCAATCCGTTGGCATGGAGCAGCTGCACGCCATCCTGGTCCTTGAGCAAAGCCGGCGTATGCCCGGCGTTGATGTAGAACATCGTTCCCAAATCCTCATCATAGGCGCCGACGAAGGCTGGCGCGCAACGGACACCCTGCGCTTCCTCCATGATACTGCGATTCAAGGCCACGGTGAGTTCGCTGAGCGCATCGGCTTCGTTCATGATGGTGTTGCGGAACAGGCGCTCGCTGTTACCGTGAAACTCTTCCTGCACGGCGGCAGCGATATCCAGCGCTTCATCGCGCTTGCCGGCGATATCCAGAAGCACAAAGATCAGGCGCCCGCGCAGCAGCGTGAAGTCGTAAAAATCGCCTCCCATGCGCGCCGCGCGGTAGAGTGCCGCCAGACTGGCGCCTTGCAGCGAGGGCAGCTCCGTGGCTGCAGGCTTGCGTAGCGTGCGCGCCGGCGCGCTGTGATGAAAGGGCAATCTCATAAAACAGATTCTTGGGGAGGAAAAGAAAATATCACAATTCAGACGGGTTGCAAATCAGACAGCTTCTCAGTCTTTAAGGCCCGTAGTTCTTCTTGAGGTAGGAAGTAATCCCTTCTTCTAAGTCAGCGTAGCCGCCGTGGATGGTGCTGCGCAGGGCAACCTCGGTCGAGGCTCCTTCGCCGATGCGCTGCAACAGGCGGCTGATGTCGCTCATGCCGTACGTATCGCGGATGTACTCTACCCCTGCCAGCGCTTCATAATAGGCGACCTGCGCCTGCCCGCCGGAAAATCCGATCCAGGCTCCCTCCAGACTGCTCAGCGGGATCTGCCGCTGCTCGGCGTAAAGCTGCTCCAGCTCGCGGCCGACCGGCGAGGTGCTCTTGGGCTCCAGCGCCTGGGCGACGCCTTCGTTCAGCCACTGTGGGCAGCGCCCGCGGGTGATCTCTCGGATGAAAGAGTGCGTCAGCTCGTGCTTCAGGACGCGCGAGAGATCTGGCGTCATGTTGCTGATTCCATCTACGGGGATACGCAGCTTGCCATCGTTGAGCGCCCCCACCCAGCTGGGCGCTTCCGTGATATCGAAGAAGGCCTGGTCGGTGTAAAGGGAGACGGAGATGGTGCTGCGCGGCGCGATGCCCAGGTCGCCCACCAGTTCGTTGTAGTGCGATTCCAGCGTGTTCAGGATCTGCTGCCGCAGAACGGGCGAGGACTGCCGGCCCTCGTAGTGAAGCGTGAAATGGCTGGTCTCCGACTCAGTGAAATTATTCTCCGCGTTCAGTTCGCGTTCAGCCTTGGCGATTTCTTCCTGCAGCCCGGGATCGGGACGAAGTTGCAGAGCGCGCTTCCAGGCGTTGATCGCCTCCTTGGTCCGGTCGGCTTGCGAGTAGGCATAACCCAGCAGTTTGAAAGAATCCGCCGAGGAGGGTGATTGGCGCGTGGCTTCCTCGCCGTAAGGGACCGCCTCTTGCGCGCGGCGCAACGCGATCAATGTGGCCACGTAAAAATCCAACAGTGCAACATTTTCCGGCTCAAAGTTCAGGCCGCGAAGCAGGTACCGCTGGGCCACGTTAAGGTTGCCGCGCTCGTATTCGAAGCGTCCAGCCACGAAGTTGGCGCCGGCCGAGAGCTCGCTGTTGCCCTGTTTTTCGATCTCGGCGATGGCCTGTTCATCCACTCGCCCTTCGTGGATTACCTTATCCACCACCTCGCCCGAGTGCCTGATGTCTTCCGCCGGCGGCGAGAGCGCTGGCAGCTCCTTTATCCGGCTGCTGCCGGAAGGCATGCCTCCGGAGTCTATATGATCAACGGAAGCCTTGGAGATGGCGTATGTGCTCTCGCCGATCTGGTACTCTACGCGGCCGTTCTTTTCCCGCACGCTGTCGGCAAAGATGGAGCGGCCGTTCTTGAGGTAGATTGTGTCGGCGGCCGTTAGAGGCAACAGGCCGAAGAGCAACAGGCTTAGTATGAGGTACAGGCGCACAGCAGCGAATTGTAGCAATCCCGATTGGAGCGGCGGAAGATAACCGAAGTGAGTGTAACCACGCGAGCCAACCTCTGTTTGCCGGGTCTCCTTGCAGTCCTCTGCATTCCTTGGGTCTCCGCCGCGCAGACTCCGTCCTCCTCGCCGGGCGTTTCGCCCGATATTCTGCTCTACCGCCAGCTTCGTTCGGTTGGTTTGGATGTACGCCAAACCTTCCAGGTGCGCGAGGCCGTCCTTGACCGCGAAGATCTGCACATGAGCCTGCAGGATGGCACTCTTGCCTTCACGCAGGCGGTCAACGGGCGTATCACCGGCGCATTCTTTGAGGGCGAGGGCGAACTGTTGCTTATTCCGCCTGACCAGGCTGAGCGAACCTCGCTCACTCTCTTTACTGGCGCTGCTGTGCTGGAAGAGAAATTCTCGCGCGCCTACCTCCGCTTCAGTGACGACGCCGCAGCCCAGCTGGCCCCGGCGCTGCGTCCCGCCCCCGATGCTGCAGCCTTCGTGGAGAGGTGGAATCCGATCGCGGAATCACTGGCGGCAGCGGACGCACTGCGCCTGCTTGAACTGGAGATGAACCAGACCTCGCAGCAGCCGCAGCGCCTGCTTCACGCCCGGGTCTCAGGCGACACACTCGGCGTCTTCGATGTCTACTTCGACAGCGGTCTGCCTGAGGAGATCAGCGTCGCCCAGGCCGGGTTCACCAATAAAGGCGTGGAGTTCTATGACCTGTGGCTCTCGTTCCCCGACCGCTCCAGCCGCGCCCGCCAATCCTCCCCGTCTGCTCAGATCGAATCGCCCTTCCTGATACCCGATTACAGGATCAGAGCTCATGTGACTCCGCCACATGATCTGGAAGCAGAGGCGCGGGTGACCATTGCGAGTGGAAGAAGCGGCTTGCGCATGCTGGTTCTTGAACTCTCGCGCTATCTCAAGATCAGCAGCGTTACTTTGGCTGGGCGACAAGTGGAATTCATTCAGAACGAAGCCATTCCCGGCTCTGCTTTGGCGCGGCGCGGGAACGACGTGATGGCCGTCCTGTTGCCTCGTGCTCTCGCCAGCGGCGAAAAGATCGAGCTGCTCTTCACCTACGCAGGCTCGGTTATGACGGAAGCCGGCGGTGGCCTGATGTACGTCGGCGCACGCGGGGCATGGTATCCCAACCGGGGTCCTGCCATGGCCAGCTTCGATATGGAGTTCCGCTACCCCAGCGGCTGGACTCTGGTCGCCACTGGCGCCCGTATCTCTCAGAAGACTGAGGCCAGCGGACAGCTTGCCCGCTTCCGTTCTACCCGGCCTATTCCCCTGGCAGGGTTCAACCTTGGCCAATACAACTCCAGCGAGGTCCGTTCCGGTCCAGTCGAGGTCGCGACTTACGCTGCCCGCGGCGTGGAGAAAAACCTCACCAGCGAGACGGTGACCAAGCAACCCAGGCTCAGGCTCTCGCCTGACCCGCGTCCGCTGCTCACGCCCACCGCGCCTGCCGCGAGCATCTTTGCTCCCAGCATTCAGCTCAAAGCCGTCGAACAGCGCGCCGTGAGTTCGCTCGACTTCTATTCCGAACGCCTGGGCGCTTTTCCTTATTCCTCGCTCTCTCTTGCCCAGATGCCCGGGCCCGACAGCCAGGGGTGGCCGGGTCTGATTTTCCTCTCCAGTTACGCATTTCTTCCGGCCAGTGAACGGCCCGCGGTTGCGGCCGCCGACGCAGAATACGATCGCGCTCTTTACGACCAGCTCATGCCCATGCATGAGATCGCGCACCAGTGGTGGGGTGATTCAGTCCTGTGGGCCACCTATCGCGACCAGTGGCTGATGGAATCGCTCGCCAACTACTGCGCTCTGCTGCAGATCGAGTCGAGCGACCCGGAGAAGTTCCATCGCATTCTCGAACACTATCGCCAGCACCTTCTGCATGCTGCGCCGCGTGGAGTCACGTACGCCGATGCCGGCCCAGTGACGCTGGGTGTGCGGCTGGCCTCCTCCCGCTTTCCAGATGGCTACGAGACCGTGGCGTACGAGCGGGGAAGCTGGCTGATGCACATGCTGCGCACCATGATGAGCCAGCCTGGCGCCACCCACCCGGTCCGTTCGGCGCGGACCGCAGTCCCGGCTGCGGCCAGAGAGCAGCTTGCTGATCCCTTCGTTAGCTTTCTGCGCAAGCTGCAGGAGCGCTTCGCTGGAGGCACTCTCTCCACGGCGGAATTCAAGCAGGCTCTGGAGCAGGAATGGCCCGCCGCCTTGCGCTATGAAGGCAAGCCCTCGCTCGATTGGTTCTTCGAGAATTGGGTGAACGGTTCCGCTATTCCAAAGCTCGGGCTGCGAGACGTGCACCTGACGCAGCGCGGGGCGCTGGTAGCGACTGGGACGTTGACCCAACAGGATGCGCCCGCTGCCTTGGTGACTTCCGTGCCCGTTTACGCCGTGATCTCACCTGGCGAGAAGATGATTTTCGCCGGCCGCGTCTTCGCCGACGGCAACGAGAGCGACTTCAAACTCAATGTGCCGGTCGGGACCACCAGGCTGGTGCTCGATCCCTACCAGACGATCCTGCGCCGCCCGTGAGCAGTTCCTAGAAAGCATCCCCGCCCCCGCCGCCAAAGCCGCCGCCCGAAAACCCGCCTCCCCCGAAGCCACCGCCGCTGCTGAATCCCGAGCCCGTGGAACTCGCCCGCGGCGCCGAAGCGAATGTGTCGCCGGCGGCGTCGGTCATAGTGCGGATGCTCTGCGTGAACACCATGGGGTTGAACGTCCCCGGATACTGGCCGGTGTACCAGGTGGGCGGCTGTTGCACGATGCCGTTGAAGGCATGCGCCCAGTGCTCCTCAACTCCCAGCGCCATCGCGTAGGGCAGATATTTTTCAAAGGTGTTGCTGGGCATAGTGCGCAATTTGTCGCCCTCCACCCGGTTCATGAACTCCTGGAATCCCTGGATGCCCACCACCGTGCGCGCGCCCAGCAATGACTTCGCCGGCATGATGCGCGCGAAAACGAAAAAAATGATGGCGCTGAGGATGACGCACAGGATCAACAGGCTCATCGAGAGCGCGAAGTTCACGATCCCGGCCCACTGCAGAGCGACGAACGGGCCGGCGATGAGCAGCGCTCCCACCAGGGCATAGCCGTGTGCTGAGTCAGGATCCAGTCCGTACATGCCCTTTTGGTTCAGCGACGATTCGATATAGCCCTTCATCACCGGGATCGAGGTGTAAAAGTGGTTCCGCAGCGATGAAAGCGTGCAGGTCTCCCCGGCCTCGCCGGTAAACATTCCCTCCAACAAGGTCTGTTCATGAGAGGCCAGACTCTGCCACTCCGTGCGCCCTTTGAGCAGGTGGAAGATGTAATCGCTGCTGCTGGTGAAGATGTGCTTTTCTTGGGTCTCTTCGATGCGGAGGAATCCCCGCACCGCCAGGTCCACCACCGTGCTGGTGATATCGCGCGGATGCACTTCGTCTCCCAGCAGTGCCCCGCACTCTGCCGGCGACATCTTCACTGGAGGCTCGTACATCGGGGCCACGCTCATGCCTGGGTTCGGATCGCGTCCCTTCACCGACCACATGCCATACATCACGGCAAAGGCAAATACCGGCAGGAAGAGAATGGGATTGCTGCCCACGAACCAGAACAGCCGCGTGAGCACGCTGGGCTCGCGGATGATCCCCTTCGGAATGTAAATGTCGACCGTCATTCCCGCCCGCATCGCCAGCGGGTTCGTGGTTTCAAAATCCACCCGGTTCCGCTCGACCTTGGCCGAAGCTTCCTGTTCGGTCGCGCCATACATCCCCGTGAAGGCCTGCGCGCGCAGCCCGGCGTCCGCCGCCTTCTCTGGCAAAGTCACGTGCGCCTCGGCGTGGTCGATGGGCACCGGCCAGTCATTGCCTGTCACGTTCCAGTAAAACTCGTCGTAATCGGCAAAGTGCCGGATGGCATTTTTCACCGAGTAGTAGATATCCACTTCGCGCGTCGCGTCCGTCGCGTTTGGGATGTAGATCTTCAATCGGCGCCCATCACTCGTGTTAGAAACCTCGTATCTCAGCGCCGCCCCGCTCTCATCGGTGACATTCAGAATCTTGAGATACAGCGTGAAATTCGTGCTCTTCGGTCCGGGATACTCGATGGGGATCACGCGGTAGATCCCGTGGTATTCACCGGAGAAGACACAGGTGACCTTCTCCGTCACTACCGACTTGCCCTCCGCGTCAATGTGGACCTGAGTCACGTAGTTGCTGATGTTCCACGAGCGCGCCTGTGCCGGCGGTGCTGTTGCCAGCGCGACTGTCAGCAACAGCGCAGCCTTCAATGCGTTTGCCTTGGGATTCTTCATTTTCTACTGCTAGTCGCGTTGCTGACTTCAGCCGCGCTTACGTGAACTTCACCTGCACGTTCTCCCGGTCGCCCTCCGGCGCCTCGAAGAACTGTTTGGGCTGGAAGCCGAACATTCCTGCCAGCAGGTTGGTTGGGAAGGTCTGGATCTTCGTGTTCAGGTCTCGCACCACCGCGTTGTAGTAGCGGCGCGAGTTCTGGACGGCGTCTTCCATGCCATTGAGCGAGCCCTGCAGCTCCTTGAACTGCTCCGAAGCCTGCAGCTGCGGATAATTCTCAGCCACCGCAAACAAACTCTTCAAAGACTGGGTCAGCTGGTTTTCCGCCTGCGCTTTGTCCGCGGTCGTGGTCGCCTGCATCGCCATCGAGCGGAACTTGGCGATGTTCTCGAAAGTCCCTTTTTCGTGCGCCGCGTAACCCTTGACCGTCTCCACCAGGTTGGGGATGAGGTCGTGCCGCCGCTTGAGCTGCACATCGATATCGCTCCACGCCGAATCCGACCGCACCCGCAGCTGCACCAGCGAGTTGTACATCATCGCCACCATCAGCGCCAGCGCGATGACGACAACCACCACAATCAGTCCCGGCATACAACCTCCTCGGCGCAAATGGTCTCTTGCGGGGGAAAGCCTGCTTGGTTCCGCGGGAAACTGCGCGAAAGGTATCACAGCCCATACGCATGCGCAATGTGCGATTGCGCGCTGTAAATCGAGTTGCAATCTTGGGATTGCAATCCGCTGAGGTTATTACTTGGCGCGATGTTTTCTCTTGCCGGCTCTTCCGCTCTCCGGCCCCTCGACCAGCGCAAACTGTACCTTCCTTTGCAGCCGGTCGATCCGGTCCACCAGCACGCGCACTCGATCGCCGAGCGAGTAGCTCTTGCGACTGCGCTCCCCGATGATCTGCCGGGTGTTTTCCCGGTAGGTGAAGCGGTCGCCGGTCAGCGAGCCCAGTGGCACCAGTCCCTCGATGAACATCTCTTCCAGTTCCACGAACAGCCCGTACTTGGTCACGCTGATGATCAATCCCGCGAATTCCTCCCCCAGCCGATCCTGCATGAATTTGAGTTTTTTCCAGTCCATGAGCTCGCGCTCGGCATCATCAGCGCGGCGCTCCGTCAGGCTCGAGGAGTCCGCGATTTCATGCAGCTCGGCTTCTGTCATGCCCCGGCCACCGCCTGAATCAGGAGTTCCCAGCGCCTGCCTCAGGATGCGATGCACCATCAGGTCCGGATACCGCCGGATGGGCGAGGTGAAATGCGTGTAGGTGGGCGCCGCCAGCGCGAAGTGACCTTCATTTTTCTCCGAATAGCGCGCCTGCTTGAGCGAGCGCAGCATGAGAAATGAAAGAATGCGCTCTTCCGGCTTGCCGGCGATCTTTTCTGCCAGCTTCTGGTACATGCGCGGCGTGATGTGGACCTCTCTTGGAATCTCGATCTCCCGAGGGTTCCGCCCGCTGGCATGCTGCATGCGCCGGTCAGCTCGCAGCTGCATCCGCTGGATGGGCAGCGGTCCGACGCCTAACGAATAACCAAAGCCGGCGGCGATGGTCTCAAAGTCATAGACCTTCTTTGCGTCCGGCTTTTCGTGGATGCGGTAGATCGAAGCCGCGCCTCTCTGCTCCAGATCGGCGGCCACCGTCTCGTTCGCCGACAGCATGAATTCCTCGATGATGCGATTGGCCACGTTGCGCTCAGCCCGCGTGACGCTCTGCATCAGGCCCTGCTCGTCGAACTCGATCACCGGCTCCGGCAGATCGAAGTCGATGGAACCGCGCCGCATCCTCCTTTGGTTCAGGATCATGGCCAGTTCTTTCATCAACTCGAAGTGCTCCACCAGCGGCTCATAGCGCTGCCGCAGGATGGCATCGCCCTGCAGGATTGCATTCACGTCGGTGTAGGTCATTCGCTCCGCCGAGCGGATGATCCCCGGTCCCAGTTCGTAGCTGATCACCTCGCCCTGGCGGTCCATCTGCATCACGCAGCTCATCACCAGCCGGTCTACATGTGGCCTCAGGCTGCACAGATCGGTGGAGAGCTCCACCGGCAGCATGGGCACCGCCCGGTCGGGAAAATAGACGGAGGTCCCGCGCAGCCGGGCCTCGTCATCAAGCGCCGTGCCCTCGCGGACGTAGTGGGCCAAATCGGCGATATGTACCTGCAATTCGTAATTCCCGCCTCCGATCCGTCGGACGTAAACCGCGTCGTCGAAGTCGCGCGCCGTCTCGCCGTCGATGGTCACGATGGGGAATCCTCGGAAATCGCAGCGGTATGTCTGCTCGCGCGCCGGAATCACTGCGCTCGCCGCCTGCGCCTCCGCGATCGCCCCCGCCGGGAAGCGGTGCGGCAGGTGGTGCTTGCGGATGACGACCTCTACATCCACACCAAAGTCGTCTTCATAGCCCAGGATCTCGATCACCCGTCCGCGGGCATTCTGTGTCGGTGAGGGCCAGTCCGTGATTTCAACGTCCACCACCACACCTTCCAGGTCTTCGCGCTTGGAACGTCTGGCCTCCCCTCCGATTACGCGGTGCACCGCCGTCTCCTTTGCCCCCTGCACGCGCGGATTCTCCAGCCCGCGGGGAATCAGGATCTCCTGCGTGATCTTTTCGTCCATCGGTTGAACGTAGTTGCTGTTCCTTCCATAGTGAAAAACGCCCACCACCGTGGCATGTTCGCGGCCCAGCACCTTGACCACGCGTCCTTCAGCCCGCTCATCCGCACGCTGCCGTACCAGCTCTACCAGCACGTGGTCGCCATGCATGGCGGCTCCCTTGGCCGGAGGGGGGATGAAGATGTCTCCGCTGATGCGCTCTTTCACTGCCGCGTCATCCGGCATGACGAACCCGAAGCCTTGAGGATGCATCTGCAGCCGCCCGCTCACCAGGTTCGCCTTCCTCATGATTGCCGGGATGGCAAACCGGTCGCGCTCCACCTCGCGCAGCTCCTCGCGCTTCACCAGCCGCCGAAGCAGGTCAGCCAGCTCTCGCCGCCCCTGCGCGCCCTCGATCCCGAGTTCGCGGACCAACTGCTTATAACTGGCTGCCTGCTTTGCTTGCCGCTCGATATGCCTGAGGATCTGCTGCTCGTTCATGCCCGCCGCGTTCCTTGAGTCGGTAGGATATCCGTTTGCTGTGCTCCCGGCGCAGTAAGAAATGCCGATGGCTGGAATATTTACATTGTAGTTAATACAGTGTCGGTAGATGTTTTTCGCGAGCCTGCGAATCTTGTCACGCAGTTCGCACTTTGTACTTTGGCCCGACAAGTGCTCAATAATGCTGCGATTCTCCTTGATTGAGAGGACTGAATAACATGTGGAAGAGTGGCGCCACCCCGAACACGCTGGCAAACCCGTCTGAAAGCGAAAGCAAGCCCGTAGCTCCGCCTCCAGTCATCCCCGAATTCACCCCTCCCGCCCCCCGGTCCTCGATGTTGGCCTCGACTGAGCAGGCCACGATTGGCAAAGCCTTGGTCATCAAGGGTGAAGTCTCCGGCTCAGAATCGCTCTATATTGACGGCCGAGTCGAAGGTGCGATCAATCTCACAGGGAACCGCGTCACTGTAGGCCGCAATGGCGTGGTCACCGCCAACATCTCGGCCCGTGAGATTGTCGTGCTGGGCAAGGTTAAGGGCAATCTGAACGCCAGTGATAAGGTTGAGTTGAGAAATGAGGGCTCACTCATCGGAGACGTCTTCGCTCAGCGCATCAGCATCGAAGATGGCGCCTTCTTTAAGGGCGGGATTGACCTGCAGAAGGCAGGCCAGAAGAACTCCGCCGATGGTCGAGCGGGCAAACTGGAGCCCCCTTCTCTGAGCGAGGGCGCAGGCGTCGGCTCGTCCTCCATCTCCCGAGCATAGTCATTGGTCGCGGCGGTTCTCCGATCGCCGCAACTCGTGGAGCAGCTTCGAGCGTGTGAGCCACAAGCCTGCTGCTACCGCTCCACCCCAAGTAAGTGTACGCAGCGCTAGTGCCTCAAGATCGGCTACCCGGCTGCCGCTAGCCACTAGCCAGTCGCTCGCGCTGAAGCCAATCACCCCGGCGACCGCCGCAACTGCCAGAACCTTCGCCAATTCCGCCCACGGCATCCCCGACGCCGGAACCAGCTTCCGCTGATTCAGTAGTATCAGCAGCACCACGGTGTGCGCCAGGATGCCCACATCAGAGGCCATCGTCAGCCCCGTCGCCGCATATCGGTGGAATAGCCAGGCATAGACCGGAAGCGACGCGAGTGTCACCGCCGTGCCTGCCACCATCGGCGTTAGCGTGTCACCGGCGGCGTAGAACGCCCGCGCATACAGGCCCTGTGCCGCCCAAAATGCAAGCGAGAGCGAAAAAAAGAAGAAAAATGCCGCGGTCACATACGAGTCCAACAGAGTGAACCTTCCGCGCCGGTAGACTAGGTCGATCACCGGAAGCGCTGTCGCTGCCATCCACGCGCTTGCCAGGAACGAGAGCGCCGCCACCTGGAAGACCGCGCGATTCACCAGCGCGGCAAACTCCTCCCGCTTGCGCTCGCCATAAAGCCGGGCGAAGAAGGGAAGCGAAGCCTGTCCCGTTGCCTGCCCCAGCACCGCGATGGGCACCGCCAGCAGCCTCTTGGCGTAGTTCAGCCGCGTAATGTCGCCCGGCAGGCCGTTGGCGAAGAAGCGCATGATCCAGTCATCCGCCGCCACCAGTGAGACGCCCAGCATAAGCGGGATCGAAAGTCGCACCCACTCCTTGAATCCCGGATTCGCCGCATCCAGCGACGGCCGGTAGCGCACGCCAGCCTTGCCCGCTCCGGCCAAGTTGAGCAGGAACGGCCCCGCAATGCTCCCCATCAGGGCTCCCCATGCCAGCGAGGCGATTCCCAGCTGCCCGGCCAGCAAGACTCCGCCCAGGATGATGAAGATGTTGTAGAAGACTCCGCCAAACGCCGGCAGCAGGAACAGGCGTTTCGAGAGCAGCACCGCCGAGTAGACTCCGCCCACATAGAAGAAAAGCTGCGCCGGCAGAAGGATTCTCGTCAGAAACACACATAACCTGAGCTGCTCGGCGCTGAAGTCGCGGAAATACAGCGCCAGGATCTGCGGCGTGAAGATCTCAGCCAGAACAATTCCTACCCCAATCACCGCCGTCATGATGGTGATCACCGCTGAGAAAGCACGGTTGGCCTCGCCCTCGCGCCCCTCCGAGCTATAGCGTGTAAAGATCGAGATGAATGTGATCGAGGCCGTCCCGCCTGCCACCAGATAATTCAGCCAGTCAGGGATGGTGAACGCCGCCACATAGGCATCGGTCTGCGGGCCCGCTCCGAAGGCCCACGCGATGTACGCCTCGCGCAGATAGCCGATCACCCGCGAGAGCAGCACCGCCAACATCACCAGCGCCGCGGCCGAGCGCGCCGAGTGCTCGCGCTGCGGATGCAAAAAGTTCAGCCTGCTGGGTGCGGTGGAACTCGGCGGGAGGCTCGTTTCGCCCATCTGCGCCGATTGTACAGCAGGATTTTTGCCATCCAGCTGCGCTCTCAGCCGCCCGTCGGCCACTGTCCTCCGGCTACTAGCCACTTGGCGGTGCTTCGATTACTCTTTCTGCCATGAAACGCCTCGCCATTTTGTCTTTGCTTACTGTCTCGGCCTTCGCCCAGCACCTCGTGCCTGCGCCTGTTTTCAACGCCATCGCCGGCGAATACTCCGGCGAGCAGGCCCAGGAGAACACCCGCCGCATCATCCAGTACCACCGCATTCAGGGTAGCCCAATGATGGCTGAAGTGGCTGAAACCGTCGTTCTACCCAAACTCAAGGCCGACGGATTGGAAGCCTCTATCGAGCAATTCACCTCCGACGGCAAGACCACCTACGGCACCTTCATCTCGCCCATGGGATGGGAGATCAGGAGCGGCGAGCTGTGGGTAGAAAGCGTTGGCGACAACAAGAATTTTCAGCCCATCCGCCTTTGCCGTTACGCCGATGTGCCTATGTGCGTTTCCACCTACTCCAAAGGCGGCGAGTGGTCAGGCGAGCTGGTTGATCTGGGCAAAGGCACCAGCGACGCCGATTACACCGGCAAGGACATCCGCGGCAAAGTGGCTCTCGCCTACGGATACGCCGCCAACGTCGTGCGCGAAGCTGTCATCAAGCGCGGCGCCTTCGGTGTGGTCATCTATCCTGCCGCTGCCGACCGTCCTGACCACCCCGACATGGTGCGCTACAACGGCACTTGGACCCGCGCCGACGAACTGGAAAAGACCAGTGGCGGCTTCCAGATCTCCCGCAACCAGTACGAGATGCTCCGCTCTCTCATGCAGCAGGGCCCAGTGCGCGTGCGCGGCAAGATCGATGCCACCCTTGGCGCCGGCAAACTCACGCTGGTGCATGCTTATATCCGCGGCACTCAGAATCCTGACCGCGAGATACTCATCACCGCCCACCTTGACCACCCCAAGTGGAGCGCCAATGACAATGCCTCCGGCTCGGGCGCCATGATGGAGCTCGCCCGCACCCTGCACACGCTCATCGCCGCCGGAAAGATTCCCGCGCCCAGGCTGACTATCCACTTCATGTGGGTGCCGGAATATTTCGGCTCTATGGCCTATATCGTCAACCATCCCACCGCCCGCCGCTGCGGCGATTGGGATGACCCCCGCGCCGGCGGCAGCAAAGGCATGCACAGCCCTGCCGGCGCCGCTTGCATCGTGGCCAACATCAACCTCGATATGGTGGGCGAAGATACCGTCAAGACCGGTTCGCGCTTCTATTTCACACGCACACCCGATTCCGTTCCTTCATTCCTCAACGCGCTGCTCGCCGACGCTGCTGATCAGACACGCGAGGCCGGTCTCTATGCTCCCACCGGCACTCGCAACTACTGGCAGCCGGAAAGCGCCAACTATGTGCAGGGCAGCGATCACGATGTCTTCATCGCTCTTGGCATTCCTTCTTCCATGTTCGGCCACGATCCCGATTGGACCCACCACACCAGCGAAGACAAGCTCGATAAGACCGATGCCAGCGAATTCCGCCGCGTGGGCGTCTTTGCCACAGCTACCGCCTGGTGGGAGTCGCAGAACAATGAAGCTGGCATGAGCGATCTGCTGGGCTCTTACGACTTGGCCAGCGTAGATGCTGCAGTTTTCCGCCAGGCGCTTGCTCATGCCTCCGGCGCCTACACCCACCGCTCCTCGGTCGCCTCCAAGGGCAAGCCCAAACGCGGCGCCTCCGGCGCCGGCCCGCATCGCCTCGTGGTCCTGCCTTACTCAGATACCGTCTTCGCCCCGCTCTTCGGCGATGACAAGAAATGGTTGGACGAGCAATCCGAGCGCTTTTCCAGCGATAGCGAAGGCCTTGCCACCACACCCACCTTCGCCTTGCTCGTCTTCGAGACAGTTAATCTGATGGATGGCCGCCGCAGCAAAGCTGAGATCGCTGACATGCTCTCCGCCGAATACCTCATCGATCTCGATGAAGCCTGGGTCAGCCGCGTGGTCTCGATTCTTGCCAAGCTCAACCTGGTGTCTGAAAAATAGGGACTTCTCTGCGCAAAAGATCGCCGGCCTCTGCGGCCGGCATTTTCTTGGTCTCCGCACAGGTAGCAAGGGTTTGGTCAGTTTGTCTTTGAAAACCACTCCGCCCTTCATCACCCAACCCACGTTCTCCAGCACCGTCACGTCGGCCAGCGGGTCTCCGCTCACCGCGATGATATCGGCATAGTGTCCCGGCGCGATCGCGCCCACATCCTGCGAGCGCCCCAGCAGATCGGCCGATGCCGCCGTCGCCGTCCGGATCGCCTGCGCCGGAGTCATCCCGTACTTCACCATGTATTTGAACTGCTTGGCGTTGTCTCCGTGCGGATACACGCCCGCATCCGTGCCGAACGCCATCTTCGCCCCGGCTTTCACCGCTTTGGCGAAGTTGTCTCTCTGCTTCTGGCCCAGGCTGCGCTCCTTGCTGAGCAGCTCCTCCGCGATTCCAAACTCCTTGGCTTTGCCCAGGATGTAATCGTCGTTGTAGATGTCCATGTCCAGATAGGTCCCATGCTGGATCGCCAGTTGGATTCCCTCGTCATCGATCAGACTGGCATGCTCGATGGAGTCGATCCCCGCCAGGCTCGCGTCCTTGACGCTCTGCGTTCCGTGCGCGTGTGCCGCGATCTTGCGCCCGGCTTTGTGCGCCTCATCCGCCGCCATCTTTAGCTCGTCCGGGCTGAATTGCGGCGCTCCCGGCTGGTCGCCCTTTGAGAGCACGCCGCCTGAAGCCAGGATCTTGATGACATCCACTCCGTACTTCACCTGTGCCCTCACCACATGCCGTACCTGGTCCAAGCCATCTGCAACTGAATAGTCGCGCTCCTCGGGAAACATCATCACTCGCGTCTGTGGCGAAAAATTGTTCAGGTCGCCATGCCCGCCCGTGATGGAGATGGGCGGGCCGCTGGCCACGATGCGCGGCCCCGGCAGGTATCCGCTGTTGATGGAGTTGCGCAGGTCCACCGCCAGGAATGGCAGCGAACCCACATCGCGCACAGTCGTGAACCCGGCCTCCAGGTCCTTTCTCGCATTCACCACCCCGGCAAAGGCGCTGTCGAAGGGCGTGTCTTTGAAGTTGAAGATATCGTCATACCGGTCAGCTCTCGAGCCCAGGTGCGTGTGGCAGTCGATCAGCCCCGGCAGCACCACCGCTTGCGAGAGATCGGTCACCTGCGCGCCCGCCGGGATCAGTATCTCCGCCGCCGTGCCCACTCGGGTGATGCGGTCCTTCTGGATTTCGATCACCACGTTTTGCCGGTAGCTGTCGCCGGTGCCGTCGAACAGCCTGCCCGCTTTGACGTACTGCGTGGCCGGCGGCTGCGGTACCGCGCACTCGCCGCATTTCACCTCCGCCGCTTGGATGATCGCCGCTGACGCTAACAGCAGCGCGATAAAGAAAACCCTCTTTCGATTCACAGAAAGCTCCTCGGAATGGAATAAAGACGACAGAGAGTCTCTAGGGCAGCCGCGCCAAAGTCAAGAAGGTTGGAATAGGTTTTGACTCTAACCTTGGAGTGACTCAGCCGGCAGACGGCGTCAAGATTCCAGCCCACGGCGCAAGCCGTGGGTAGCGAAGCAGATCACATCCAGCACCGCAGGGGCGGCTGAGTTTCCTCAATGACTCAATGACCCGATGGTTCGATTCGCAGTCTCATCATCGCCGCAATGCCGAAGACCGGTCCCATGGCCATGCTCGCCGCCGCCCACCGCCATCCGTAGTGGCTGCCCATCCACGCCGTTGCTCGGATAGAGACCGTTGTCAGCAGAAATCCCATCGCCGTCTGCGTGGTGAGCGCCGTTCCCACGTAGCTCGCGTCGCTCACCTCGCTCACCACCGCTGAAAATTGCGCTGAATCCGCGATCACCGCGATTCCCCACACCATCGCCACCACCAGCAGCAGATAAAAGTGCTCGAACACCGCGGCTGCCGCGATGCAGCACGCTCCGCTCACTGCCATCGCCACGACGGTTACTCCCGCCCGCTGCCGCAATCGCTCTTGCGCAAGGTCGCCCGCTCCTGCGGGGCCGAGGTGGTCGCTGACTCTCCCCGCCCAAACGCATCCGATTGCGCCGATCGCGATCGTCGCGAACGCCCCCAGCTCGATCTCCTGCACGCTCACCCCGCCCGCCGCCGACGACGCCAGGATCACCGCGATCCATCCCCACATCGAGTACAGCTCCCACATATGGCCCAGATAGCCGAAGTTCGCCAGCCGCAACCGCCGGTTGCCCAGCGCCTCGCCCATCTGCGAGAGCCGGAACCTCGGCTGCTTCGCTGCGAATGGCCCCTCTCTCACGCCCAGCCAGATCATCACTGCGCCCGCCGTCGCCAGACCGCTGCTTGCCAGCACCACTCCCTGCCAGCCTAGCCCGATGAACATGCGTTCGCCCGTCGCCTGCGCCAGATGCGGCAGCGCCGACCCGATAGTCAGGCCGCCGATAAGGATTCCCAGCCCCAGCCCTCGACCTTGCTGGAACCATCCTGCCAGGATTTTCATCCCCGGCGGATACACTCCCGCCAGAAAAAATCCCGTCAGAAAGCGGAAGAGGAACGGGAGCGAGGCCACCCCCGGCGCGGTGCCTCGGCTCGCGCTGAGCGCAAAGCCTGCGTTCGCGGCCGCCGCCATCGCTGCGGAAAGAGCCGCCAGCTTCGGCGCGCTCAGAACGTCGGCAAGATTCAGCAGCGCCGCCACCAGAGCGCCTGCCACAAATCCCAGTTGCACCGCGATTGTCACCCACGCCAGCGCGCTCAGCGGCACCGCCCACATCCGCGCTAGTTGCGGCAGCACCGCCGTGCCCGTGAACCATAGCGAAAGCGCCAGCAACTCCGCCAGCGTGAGCACGGTCAGCGTTCCACGGGCCGAAAAGTATGAAGGTGAGCGGTTCAAACCGCATATTGTAGCTGTTGCTGCGCTCCCATTCGTCTCGCGCACCGCCTGTATAATCGAACCTCAAGTCGATGCCCAAGCCCCGCGCCATTCGCTCTACTACCGTGCTCTGCGTCCGCCGCAACGGTCAGGTCGTCATGGCCTCAGATGGTCAGGTCACGCTCGGCGAGGCCATCATCAAGCACACCGCCAAAAAGATTCGCAAGCTCTATCAGGATAAGGTCCTGGCCGGCTTCGCCGGTTCCACCGCCGACGCCTTCTCGCTCTTCTCGCGCTTCGAGGCCAAGCTCGAGCAGTATCACGGCAACATGGGACGCGCCGCCGTCGAACTCGGCAAAGACTGGCGCACCGACAAGATTCTGCGCCACCTGGAAGCGCTGTTGCTCGTCTGCGACAAAGAACAGACCTTCGTCATCTCCGGCGGAGGCGACGTCATCGAGCCCGACTCCGGCATCGCCGCCATCGGCTCCGGCGGCGCCTATGCCACCGCCGCCGCCCGCGCTTTGTACGAGAACACCGAACTCCCTGCCCGCAAGATCGCTGAAGAGGCCATGCGCATCGCTGCCGAGATCTGCATCTTCACCAACAAGAACCTGACCATCGAAGAGTTGTGATTTGGCGCTACCTGCCGAGTTGTCATCCCGAGCGGGGCGCCAGCCGAGGGACCCTGGTTCCGGGTCAAAGAGAGGATAAAATCATTCCAGCAACCAGGTACTAGCCACCAGGTACCTTGACTGTGAACTGTCCACTGTAAACTGTGAACTGACCATGGCCATCTACCTCCCAGCCGCTGCCGAAGAGCCGCAGCTCGCGCTCGATGAATTGACTCCGCGCGAGATCGTCGCCGAGCTCGATAAGTACGTCGTCGGCCAGGGCGCCGCCAAGCGCGCTGTCGCCGTTGCCTTGCGCAACCGCATGCGCCGCCAGAAACTCTCGCCTGACCTCGCCGAAGAGATCATCCCCAAGAACATCATCATGATCGGACCCACCGGCGTAGGGAAGACCGAGATCGCCCGCCGTCTTGCGCGCCTGGCCAACTCGCCCTTCATGAAGGTGGAGGCCAGCAAATTCACCGAGGTCGGCTACGTCGGCCGCGACGTGGAGTCTATGGTCCGCGATCTCGTCGAGATCGCCATCGAGATGGTTCGCTCTGAGAAACTCGAAGACGTTGCCGAGAAAGCTGAGATCAATGCCGAAGAGCGCCTGCTCGACCTGCTTCTGCCGCCTCCGCCTCAGCCGCCCAGCAACGAGTCCGCCGGGTTCATCACCGAGGCCGGTGCCGACTCCCACTCCCGCAGCCGCGAAAAACTGCGCCAGCAATTGCGCGAGGGCAAGCTCGATGAGCGCATGGTCGAGCTCGACGTGCGCGAAAAATCTTTTCCTGCCTTCGAGATCATCTCCAACCAGGGCGTGGAGGAGATGGATGTCAACATCAAAGACATGCTGCCCAACATCTTCGGCCAGCGCACCAAGAAGCGGAAGATGAAGGTCAGCGAGGCCATCGAGTACCTCATCCAGGAAGAAGAGCAGCGTCTGGTGGATATGGATCAGGTCACGCGCATCGCTGTCGAGCGCGTCGAGCAGTCCGGCATCATTTTTCTGGATGAGATAGACAAGATCGCCGGCCGCGAGGGCGGCCACGGACCCGACGTCTCGCGCGAGGGCGTGCAGCGCGACATCCTGCCCATCGTTGAAGGCACCACCGTCAACACCCGCTACGGCATGGTGCGCACCGACCACATCCTCTTCATCGCCGCCGGCGCCTTCCACGTCTCTAAGCCCAGCGACCTCATCCCCGAGCTGCAGGGACGCTTTCCCATTCGTGTCGAGCTCCCCTCACTCACCATGGAAGACTTCATCCGCATCCTCACCGAACCCAAGTCGTCGCTGGTCAAGCAGTACACCGCGCTGCTCGAGACCGAAGGCATCAAGCTCGAGTTCACCCGCGAGGCCTTGGATGAGATCGCCCATTTTGCCTTCCGCGTGAACGAGAACACGGAGAACATCGGCGCCCGCCGCTTGCACACCATCATGGAGCGCGTCCTCGATGAGATCAGCTTCAGCGCCCCTGACATGAAGGAAAAGGAAGTGAAGATCGACGCCGCCTACGTCCAGAAGATGCTCGCCGACATCGTCAAAGACCAGGACCTGTCGCGCTACATCCTCTGAGGATTCTCCAACCGTTGGGACTTTCGGAAGGGCGCGGCTTCAGATGCGCCGCAAGCGTTCAAAGAGAATCTTGTCATCCCGTGCGAGCGCGGCGAACCCAGCCTGCCTGCGCCGCGTCATGCAACCTTCTCCGTTGCGCCCGCATCTTAGATAACATCCACAAGGCGCGTTTTCTTGGTGATATAGCTCCTAACCCTCGCCTTTTCAAGATTTTGCGTGTAAGCTCTTTACCGCCAAGACTTTAGCCGCCCTATCCTGCCTAACCCTATGATTCCAAAGGATCGAGGGGGAGGGGGTAGGAGTTATAAACAAGTAAACATCTTATGCCCGTACTCAGCCGAGAGCGCCTGCGCTCGCTTATGCAGCGCGAAGAAGCGCGTTTCGTTGCCGACCGCCCGAAATCGCGGGCGCTCTTCGAGCGTGCCCAGAAATCACTGCTCTCCGGTGTTCCCATGCACTGGATGGTGAAGTGGGCCGGCGCTTTTCCCGTCTTCGTCGCCGAGGCCCACGGCGCCCACTTCACCGATGTGGATGGCCACGAGTACATCGATTTTTGCCTCGGCGACACCGGCGCCATGACCGGCCACTCGCCCACCGCTGCCGTCGACGCCATCACAGATCAGGTGATGCGCGGCATCACCCTCATGCTGCCTGGCGAAGATTCCATCTGGGTCGCCGAAGAGCTGGCCCGCCGCTTCGGCCTGCCGTACTGGCAGTTTGCTCTCACCGCTACCGACGCCAACCGCTTTTCGTTGCGTATGGCCCGCGAGATCACGCAGCGCAGCAAGGTTCTGGTCTTTAACGGCTGCTATCACGGCACCGTGGATGAATCCTTTATCACTCTGAAGAATGGCCGTCCGCAGGCGCGCCGCGGCAACATCGGCCCCGCCGTCGATCCGACGGTCACCACCAAGGTCATCGAGTTCAACGACGTTGAAGCTCTCGACCGCGCGCTCTCGCCCAAAGATGTCGCCTGTGTCCTCTGCGAGCCGGTGATGACCAACGTCGGCATCGTTCATCCCGCTGCCGGATACCACGAGCGGCTGCGCGAGATCACTCGCCGCGCCGGAACGCTGCTCATCATCGATGAGACTCACACCATCTGCGCCGGTCCCGGCGGCTACACGCGCAACGAGCGCCTGCAGCCCGATTTCTTCGTCATCGGCAAACCCATCGCTTCCGGCGTTCCCGCCGCCGTCTATGGCTTTACCCAGGATGTCGGTGAGCGCTTCCGCAAGCGCCTCAAGCTGGAAGATTGCGATACCGGTGGCATCGGAGGAACGCTTGCCGGCAATGCGCTTTCCTTGCGCGCCATGCGTGCTACTCTCGAGCACGTGCTCACGCCCGCCGCCTTTTCTCGCATGATCCCGCTGGCCGAGCGCTTCACCGAAGGCGTGGAAGAGACCATCATGCGCTACAGCCCGCCCTGGCACGTTGCCCGCCTTGGCTGCCGCGCCGAATATCTCTTTCGCCCCACCCCGCCGCACAACGGAGGTGAAGCCATGGATGCCGGCGATTTTGAGCTCGACCGCTTCATGCATCTTTACGCGCTCAATCGCGGCGTGCTGATGACCCCGTTTCACAACATGGCGCTCATGTCGCCGGCCACCTCTACCGAAGATGTGGATGCCCACAGCCGGATCTTCCGCGAAGCGGTGGCGGAGCTGTTGGCATGAAGCTGCGCTGGTTCTTCCTCTTCTTCTTTGTCTCCGGCCTTTGCAGCCTGGTCTATGAAGTCATCTGGCTGCGCCTCGCCATGGCGCGCTTCGGCGTCACAACGCCGCTCATCTCCATTTTCTTGTCGCTCTTCATGGCCGGGCTCGGCCTCGGCAGCTGGTTTTTCGGAAAATTCGCCCGCCGCCAGGAAGATGATGTCGCCTTTTCTCCTCTGCGCTGGTACGCGACCACGGAACTGCTCATCGGCTGCTCCGCCTTCGCCGTTCCGGTGCAGATGGATGTCGCCCGCAACCTGCTCAGCCATTACACGCTTTCGCTGACCTCCAACGTCTTTTATCTTTGGGCGGGATTGCTTTTGGCCATCGTTCTGCTGCCTTGGTCCACCTGCATGGGCGCGACCTTTCCCTTTGCCCTGGCCGCCATTCGCCGCCTTCGTCACGACGAGCGCTCCTTCAGCTTTCTCTACCTCGCCAACGTCCTCGGCGCCATTCTTGGCGCGCTACTGCCGCCCTTCGTCCTGGTAGAGTTGCTGGGATTTCGCGGCGCCCTGCATCTTACCGCGTTCCTCAATTTCTTCATCGCCGTCACTGCGCTGGCGCTGAGCGCCCGCCGGCAAATCGCATTGCCTGTCGCTCAGTCGAACGGCAACGAAGCTTCATTCGCTCCCGCCAGCCTTCCGCTGCCCGCGCGCAGCATGCTCGCAGTCCTGTTTCTCACTGGCCTCGCCACCATGGCCATGGAGGTCGTCTGGATCCGCCAGTACACTCCCTTTCTTGGCACCGCGGTCTACGCCTTCGCTCTGATCCTGGCCTTTTATCTTGCCGGGACCTTTGCCGGCTCACAGATTTACCGGCGCTGGTCGCGCCAGCACGCCTTTCATCAGGGCGCATTTGCCTGGCTCTTTCTCGGGGTGGCCTCGCTGCTGCCGTTGCTTGCCGCTGACCCGCGCTTCTCTGATCCGCGCCTGGCCGTGCACTTCTACACCCGCCTCGGCGTCGGACTTCTGCCCTTTACCGGCTTGGTCGGATTTCTTACACCGATGGTCGTGGACAACTACTCCGGTGGCGATCCCGACCGCGCCGGCAGCGCTTATGCGGTGAATGTTCTCGGCTGCCTCGTGGGCCCCTTGCTCTCCGGCTTCATTCTCGTCCCTTGGTTTGGCGAGCGCTGGTCGCTGGTATTACTGGCTATCCCGCTCTTCGTGCTCGTCCCGCTCCTGCGGCCGGCGGGCGCTGATGCCTCTCACTTTCGTTCTCTGCGGCGTCGCGCGCTCGCGTACAGCGCGCTGCTCACCGCCGCACTGCTCGGTTTCACCAAAGATTTTGAGCAGATGTTCTCGCCCCGTCTCGTCGGCCGCGACTACGCCGCCACCGTCATCGCCGCCGGCGAAGGCATGAACAAGATGCTCATTATGAACGGCCAGAACCTGACTGTGCTCTCCCCGGTCACCAAGATGATGGCGCACCTGCCGTTGGCCATGCTCGGCCATCCTCCGCAGAACGCGCTCGTGATCTGCTTCGGCATGGGTACCACGCACCGCTCGCTGCTTTCCTGGGGGATTCACGCCACTGCGGTCGAACTGCTGCCCAGCGTGCCCAAACTTTACGGCTACTATCACCCCGATGGCCCGCAGCTTCTAAAATCGCCGCGTTCGACCGTGATCGTGGATGACGGCCGCATGTTCCTCGAGCACACCAGCGAGAGTTTCGACGTCATCACCGAAGATCCCCCGCCGCCCATCGAAGCCGCTGGCGTGAGCCTGCTTTACTCTGAGGAGTTTTACGAGCTGGTCAAGCGCCGCCTCAAGTCCGGCGGGATCTTCCAGCAGTGGACCTCGCACGCCGATGCTACTGATATCGCCGCCATCGCCCGCGCTCTGCATCAGGTGTTTCCCTACGTGCGCGCCTACGTTGCCTTTGATCCGCGCGTGGATGGCATCCATTTCCTCTGCAGCATGTCGCCACTGCCCGACTCCACACCCGCCGAGCTTGCCGCGCGTCTCACTGGCAGCGCTCCTGCGGATCTCGTCGAGTGGGGCCCTTCGCCCACCCCCGAAGGCCAGTTCACCCTCGTCCTCGGCCGCGAGCTTTCGATGGAAAAGTTGATGGACCTGGTGCCTGGCTCCGGCCCCCTGCACGATGAACGCCCGGTGAATGAATATTATTTTCTGCGCTATGTCCTTCCTGCGCGCTGGCAGCAGCCGGTCTTTCAGGCCGCGGCCACCTGGCGTCATTATTTGGATTAGACTTGAACTTGCGCGCCCGTAGCTCAGTTGGATAGAGCGGCTGGCTTCGAACCAGTAGGTCGGGAGTTCGAATCTCTCCGGGCGCGCCAGAATCTCTTATGGGCAAGTTTGCAAGAGCCGCTATTCTGATCTCTCTTGCCACAGCCGTCTGCTGCGCGCAATCCAATCCTAAGCTGCGGACGTACTTCAAGGATTACGTTGGGCTCTCCGATGAGGAGATCGCCTCCATCCAGAGCGGAAAAGCGTTCGCTAAGAATCTGCACTCCCGCGTTCCCGATGAGATCTTTGTCTTCGGTGCAGTGCTGGTCCATGCCTCGCCGGACCAATATCCCAGGTTTTCCCGCGACCTCGACCGCCTGCGCTCGACTCCGGGATATCTCGCCATCGGCGAATTCAGCGATCCACCGCGGCTTTCTGACCTGCCGGAACTGCAGATTGGCGCCAACGAGATCGAGGAGCTCAAACAGTGCAAGCCCGGACATTGCGAGTTTCAGGTCCCGGCGGCCTCTATGGAAGAACTCCAGCACTCCGTGGATTTCTCCGCTCCCGATGGCAACGAACAGGTGGACGGCTACGTCCGTAAGAAACTTCTTGAACGCCTGACCGCCTATCAGCGCCAGGGAAATCAGGCGCTGGGAACGTACAACGACAAGCGCGAACCGATCGATATAGCCGAGCAGTTCAAGTACATGCTGAGCTACGCCAAGGCCCTGCCGAAGTATCTTCCCGACTTCTACGGCTATCTTCTTGCTTATCCTGAGGCGAAGCCTGCGAATACCGAAGACGCCTTTTACTGGTCACGCGTGAAGTTTGGGCTCAAGCCGACATTGCGCATCGTGCACGTGGTCACCACTCGCGGGAAAGGTGACGACCAGCCTGCTTACACCATCGCTGAAAAGCAGATTTATTCCAGCCATTATTTTGAAACGGCACTCGATCTTACTTTCTGTGTTCTAGAGCCCTCCGACCCGCGCCAGCCGGCCTTTTACCTGGTGAAGATGATGGGCTCTGAGCAAGCAGGCTTGACTGGCTTCAAAGGATCGATCGTTCGCAAGGCCGCTGTAGGAAGGTCTTCGTCATCGCTCGAGAAGTCCCTGGCCGCGATCAAGGTCAGCCTGGAGAGCAGCAACTGACTGCTGCGCGGCGCCGGCTATTGGCCAAGATGCGCCAGCGCCTGCCGCAACGGAACGCTCGACACCTGGATCACGCCGTGATACGGCGTGTACATCTCTTGGATCAGGAAGATGCAGCCGGTCACGGCGAGCGCGCACAGGAACAGCGCCGTCACGATAGTGGCATTGTGTGGCGCATTCAAGCCGAAGCTGATGAAAATGACGGTGATCCAGAAGACCACCACCACCAGAAACGGCACGGTGATGGTGTTGGTCGCCTGCGCGAACATGAGCCAGCGCATTTCGCCCATCTCGATCGCCAGAGAAAGCGCGGCGGCTTTGATGGTGCGCTGCTCTTCTGTCTGCGGCGCGAGCTCCTCGATCTTGTCGTACAGGTCCTCTCCCTTTGCCATGGGCATGAGCTGCGAAGACTGTCCCGAATCAGACGGCCACATGCGCCCGATCGCATCTGCCACCGTGCGTTTGAGCACGGTGCGCGCCGGCTGCGTCTCAGGACCATAATGCGCCAGAGCGCGGTCGAGCATCAGGATCTTGGCCGAGAGCTGCGTGACCTCGGAGCCCTGTTTGTCATAGGCATCTTTCGCCGCCGCCACCAGCAGGCCCAGGACCAGCGCGGCCATGGTGCCAACCAGCCCCATGCCCAGCTTGATCGTTTCTTTGGACTCTGGAGTCAGGTGGATCGCCGGCAATACATTGCGCAGAAACATCCCCAGCAATGCGCCGCCAAAGACGCAGGTGAAGACGAACAAGGTGGTGAGAAAAACGTGCATGGCGCCTCCGCGATTTGCGAGGCAACAGCTTACCTTAAGTCAAGGAGATTGCGGCAGCCTGCGTTGCGGCGGACCTGCGGATGCGGCTTCAGACCGGGCCTTCCGTACGCTAAGCCCGCCTGGGGCTGCGCAGCACTCGAGCAGGCAAGAGAATGATGGCCTTCAGCAGCTCCAGGACGCCATCTACGGCGATTCCCACGATGCGGAAGGGAAGAAGCAGCAGCCAAACCAGCGGATACAGCACCAGCGCCAGCAACGCTACCGGCCAGCAGAAAACCAGCAACAGGCACCACAGCAGGAAAGTGAACATGAGTCCATCCTGTTCAAGATACGCTGACAGAGACGCCAAAGTTCCCTCGGCGGCCGGTCGCTCTTACGCGCGAGCATGCAACCTGTTTCCGCTACGTTGGTTCTAAAATCGTGCCGTGAAAGAAAGCCGCACCGCGAGACCCTTGCGATTCGTTCAGGCTGCGGTGGCACTCGTTCTTGCCGCATCGCTCTTCGCCTGGCTGCAGTTTCACACCCGCGACATCTGCTGCAGTGATTTCGATGGCTACTATCACATCAAGTGGGCGAGCCTGCTCGGGCAGGGCATCCGCCAGGGACACTTCCCGCCCGCGTTCACCTGGCTGCCTTTGACAGCATTGAACGCAGGCGCCTACGCCGACCAGCATCTGCTTTTTCATCTGCTGCTGATCCCGTTTCTGTGGTTTGCCGCGCCGGTGACTGCCGCCAAGATATCAGCGGTTTTTTTTGCCAGCCTCGCCCTGCTCGCCTGTTTCTGCCTCGTTCTGAGCTATCGCTTGGACCATAAATGGATCTGGCTGCTGGCGCTGCTCGGTTCATCATCACTTTTTCTCTTTCGCATGAGCATGACTCGCGCACAAAGCGTCTCAGTCACCCTCATTGCGCTAGGTATCTACCTTCTCTTTGAGCGGAAGTATCGCTGGCTGGCGCCGGCTGCATTTCTGTATCTCTGGACCTACAACCTGTTTGTGATTCTGGCGGCGATGGCACTTCTCTGGACCTTTGCCGGCTGGTGGAGCGAGCGCCGCTGGGATTGGCGTCCCGTTCTCTGGACTGTTCTCGGCCTCGCCGCCGGATTCGTCATCAATCCTTACTTCCCCAACGACGTGCGCCTCTTCTGGTTGCATGTGACGCACCGCGCCCCGCTGGCGCTCGGCCCCGGCGCGGGAAGCGAGTGGTACCCACTCAACGCGTGGGACCTGCTCGCGTTCAACGGGCTGGCATGTGCCCTGATGGCGGCCGGGTATCTGGCGTTTGGAAATCTTTTGGCTGCAGGCAGCCGCCGGCGGATGCAACGTCCGCTGTTTCTGCTGCTGCTGGCCACCATGCTGCTTGTACTGACGGCGCGCTCCAAGCGTTTTGTGGAGTACTGGCCGCCCATGGCGGTGCTTTTTGCCGCGTTCACCTTTCAGGCAGCGAACGGCCTGCGCGAGAGATCGCCGGCACGCTCAGATCGACCGGGAAAGAAGATTCGGTTCGCCGCTGCCGCTGTAGTGCTGGCGTCGCTGGCATATCAGGCACATCTTGCACGCCTGCTGATCGAGACACCGGTCGGGCCGGAGCAGTACCGCAACGGAGCACTGTGGCTGCGCGAGCATGCTCCGCCCGGCGCCATGATCTTCGATGCGTCATGGGACGATTTTCCCAAGCTTTATTATTACGACGACCAGTTCACGTACGTCTCCGGCCTCGACCCGTTGTATTTCGCCGTTCGCGATCCGAACCTGGCGGGCGCTTACCAGCGCATCGTGACCGGCAGAGACCGGTTCGCCGGGCCACGCATCCGCGATGCCTTCGGCGCGCAGTATGTTTTTCTGAGCGCGGCCGTGGCGCGTGACTTCTACACCTCTGCCATGCTCAGCGGGCAGTTCGAGAAGGTCTATTCCGATGAGCAGTGCATCATCCTGAAGGTAAGAGACATGGCGGCGCAGAGCGACTAAAGCACCGCTGTCTCGTGGATCAGCCGCCCTTCAGCGAATCGCGAGAGCGAAAGAATATTCGCGTCGATCAAGTCGGTCTTGCCGCTGAGGACCAGGTCGGAGAGGATCTTCCCGGTCGCCGGAGCGTGCATCACGCCATGCCCGCTGAAGCCGTTGGCCACAAAAAAACCGGGCACATCCTTCACCGGCCCCAGAACCGGATGATGGTCGGGCGTCATCTCATAGAGCCCAGCCCAGGCGCGTTTGGGATTGACCGCGAGATTTTCAAAGATGGGCACGCGCTCCGCGGCGCGGAGCAGGATCTTCTCGATGAAGCCGGGCTCGAAGTTGAGCTTGTAGCCCGGCGTCTCTTCCGGATCGTTCCATGCCAGCAGAAATCCCAGGTTCTCCGGCCGAAAATGGAAGCCATTGGACATGTCAATGATCATGGGCGCGGTGCGCGGAAACTGGTCGAAGGGCTCAGTGGGGACCAGCATGCGGCGCAGCGGCTCCACTGGCAGCTCCACGCCCACCATGCGCCCGATGGCGGCTGACCATGCGCCGGTCGCGTTCACGACCCTGCGCGTGCTGATCCTGCCCTTGCTGCTGATCACGGCGGTCACGCCGCTGTCATCGTGCTCGATGGCGGTGACCTCGGCCTCTTTCCATATCCTGGCGCCCTTTTCCAGAGCGCTTTGCATGAAGCCGTTCATCACGCTATAGGGATCCACGAAGCCATCGGTCGAGCAGAACGTGCCGCCCACAATGTCATCCGAGCGCAGTTGCGGGTACATGGAGCGGATCTCATCGGCCGACACGAAACTCACCGTCTTCAGGCCCATTGCGACCTGCCGTTCGTAGTTGGCGCGCAGGTAATTCATGTGCGCCGGGCTGGTGGCGAGGAAAAGATAGCCCTGTGCGCGGTAGTCGGCGGGATATCCCAGGGTTTCTTCGAACCTTGCGTAGAAGGGGATCGAGTAAAGCGACATCTGGATGTTCACCGGCGTGGAAAACTGCGCGCGCACGCCGCCCATGCTCTTGCCGGTTGAGCCCTTGCCCTGCTGGCTTTCGCGCTCCAGCACCAGCACATCGCGGCAGCCCGCCGAGGCCAGGTGCCAGGCGATGCTCGAACCCACAATGCCGCCGCCTATGATGACCACTTCTGCTTGCATGGAGACTTGTTCCAGCCAGCGATAGTAGCGGGTAAGCGCGCAGCCCGGCAACTGGGAGAAAATAGGTGGATGACCTGGCTGCGGTGGCTTGCGATTTCGTTCGGGCTGGTTTCGACCGCGTTTGCGGCACCGGCTCAGCAAGTCACAGCGCCGCATGTCAGCATCGAGCTGATTGCGGAGAACAGCGCGATCGAGCCTGGCCGCACTTTTTCCGCCGGCGTACTCTTCACCCTGGAAAAAGGCTGGCATGTCTACTGGCTGAATCCCGGCGACTCCGGCTCGCCGCCCAAGATCGAGTGGCATTTGCCCGCGGGGTTTCAGGCGGGAGACATCCAGTGGCCTGCGCCAAAGCGGCTGCCACTGCAGTCGCTGATGGATTTTGGATATGAGAATCAGGTGTTGCTCATGACTGCGATCTCTGCCCCAAAACAGCTGAACGCCGGCCCTGTGCCGCTGGCCGCGACCGTGAAATGGGTGGTCTGCAGCGAAGTCTGCATAGCCGGCAAGGGCGACGTTGCGCTCGCGCTTCCCATTGTGCGCACAGCGGCTCAGCCCTCCGCAGATCAGAAGCTCTTTCTCAGCACCCTCGAACAGCTCCCGAAACCAGCCCCGGCAACTTTGCACCTGCGCGGAGCATCGACAAGTGTTTCATTCGTTATCAGCGGACGCCGCTCGCGGCCAGTCCATAGCCTTGAGTTTTTCCCCGCTGAGCCGCTGCAGATCGAAAGCGCGGCGCCGCAGGCGCTGACACAAGAGCCAAATGGCCGATTTTGTCTTGCTGTGAAGAAGGCGGAGCAGATGACAAGACCGCTCGCCACTCTCAGAGGCCTGCTGGTGGTCGACGGCCAGGCCTACACCGTCGTTCTGCCGCTGACGGCAGGGAAGAAAAATTCCTGTTCACCCGTGCCCACACCGCGCATCTGATTTTGGTAGCATCTGTCTCTATCCCGAAGGAGGTTCCCATGAAACGCTCATTCTCCGTTGTCCTGACCGTGCTTGCACTCATTACGTCCGCACTCGCCGCCAAGGTCGGCGAAGCTGCCCCTGATTTCACCGCCGTGGACAGCAACAACAAGGTCCATAAGCTCTCGCAGTACAAAGGCAAGTTCGTCGTGCTGGAGTGGCACAACCAGGGCTGCCCTTATACCCGCAAGCACTACGAGAGCCACAACATGCAGAAGCTGCAGAAAGAGTGGACCGCCAAAGGTGTCGTTTGGCTCACCGTGATCTCTTCCGCACCCGGAAAGCAAGGCTATGTCGATGCCACTGATGAGAACGCCTATGTGAAGAAGATGGATGCTTCGCCCACCGCCGTTTTGCTCGATCCCAGCGGTGCGCTCGGCCATCTCTACGGCGCCAAGACCACGCCGCACATGTTCATCATCGACCCAAAGGGAACGCTGGTCTATAACGGCGCCATCGACAGCAAGCCGACGGCGGATGCCGAGGATATTCCCAGCTCCACCAACTACGTCACCGTTGCGCTGACCGAGGTCATGGCCGGCAAGCCGGTGAGCATGTCGGCCACGCAACCGTATGGATGTTCGGTGAAATATCCTGACTAGCGGACGGGCAGTGAAAGATGCTCGTGCACGATGCGCAGCGCCCCTGAGGGCTCTAGCCGGAAGACCTGCGTGGCGCGGCCGCCCTCGATCTCTTCCGTCGTCCGGTTGCCCAGCAAGCTGGCCACTTTGGTGGCGTGAAACTTGAAGACGTATGTGGCCACTGCCGTGTGGTCATCCAGCACGATCACTTCCAGCTGGCTGGTCTCTGCCTTCAGCACCGATTGCGTGTGAAAGTACTCGCGATGGCGGCGCGCTGCCGCCAGCCTTCCCGGCTCGGTGCGGGTGCTCTCTGAGCCAAAGACGCTGCTCTCATGCGCGTAGAAATCGGCCAGCTGTTGCGATGACTTGGAGGTGAACGCCAGCCAGAAGTGCTGGACCGCGGCGCCTACCTGTTCTGACGTGATCCTGCTCTTAACGGGCACACGATAATCTACATCGCAGCTCGCACTGCCGCCAGTTACTCTGGTCACCGCTTCGTTACTGGCGAGGTCCCTGCCGCAGCTCTTACTGGCCGGCGCCGAGCATCACGATCGGCATAGTGGGCGTGGCTGAGCCGGATTCGTTCTCGATGGTTACTGCGAAATTCTTGGCCTCCGTGCCCACAGGCAACGCGGGAGACTCGGGCGGCGCCAGCACCGCGCTGCCCTTGGCATCTGGACGGAAGACTCCGGCAGGGATCGGCGCGCCCTGATTAGGCAGCAGCCACAGCTCATAGGCTTTGTGCTCCGGCAGCGGCGCCAGATTGCTGGCCAGCAGCAGAATGCGTCCCGTGCGCGGCTGGTAGATGGTGCGGATCTGCGGCTGCGGCGGCGCGCCCGTCGAGACCAGTGTCACGCGCTGCGCGCTGGCATCGGTCACCATGCCGGCGATGGCGTGCATGCGCGCCGCTTCGCGCTGCGAGCGGTCGAGCATGCTCGCGAGTCCGTCATTGTTGCGCTTAAGCTCGATGTTCTCACTGATCAACAGCAGACTGAAGGCCACCAGCGCCAGCGAAGCGAACAGTGGTGCATAGCTCCACCACGGTCGTGCCAGCCTGACCGTCCTGCGCTCGGCCGCCCGCGGCTCGGCGGCGATCGCCTCCATCAGCCGCTGGCGCGAGCGCTGCGGTGGCGCGGCGCCCGCTGTGCTCAGCGCCATGGCTGCCACGCCCGCGCGCAGGTCCTGCAGGTCGCGGCGGCAGTCGCCGCACTGGCCCAGATGCCTTTCCAGGTTGGCCGCCGGGGTGGCATCGAGCGAGCCCAGCGCGTAGAGCGCCAGGTCTTCGGCCAGCTGCGGATGCACGGGTTGTCTTTCTTCAGCCATTGGATCTCAAGTCGCCAAACACTTGCGCATCGCGATCAGCCCGTTGCGGATGCGCGTCTTGATCGTCCCCAGCGGCTCACCGGTCTTCGCCGCGATCTCCGAGTGCGTCAATCCCTGGAAGAAAGCCAGCTCCAGCGCGCTGCGCTGCTCGGCGGGCATGGTTTGCATCACTGCCCGCGCCCGCTCGGCCAGCTGCTTGCGCGCCGCTTCGTCTTCCATCTCGGTATCGATTGCGATCATCACATCTTCCACGCCGCTCTCCGGACGCCGTTTGCGCAGCAGGTCGATGGAGCGATGGCGCGCGATCACCGCCAGCCATGCTCCCAGACTGCCGCGGTTGGCATCGAAGGCTCCGGGGTTGCGCCACAGCTGCAGAAAAACCTCTTGCAGCACATCTTCGGCCGCGGAGGATTCGTTGAGCACACGCAGTGCCACGGAGTACACGATGCCCGAGTAACGGTCATAGAGCTGGCCCATCGCCTGCTCGTCGCCCGCGCGGATTGCGGCCATTAATGCTGTGTCCTTTGGCCCTGCTTTTGCGCCCGACTGCACCTTTCCGGGGATTCCTTTCTGAGTACGCCATGCCCTGAGAGACCGGATTGTCTTTCACTGCCTCAGGTCGTACAATCCAAACGCTCGTAACCTGCGTACCCGATGCGGACGCAGGAACAGTAACCATAACCAATATCCCCACCGCGAGCAAGCGCAGCAGGGGGCAGATGCTGGGGCACTGAACAAAGGAGAAAAACATGAAGAGAGTTGTGGTAGCGATGTGTTTAGTCGGATTGCTGGCCATGGTGGTGAGCGCGGCAGGGACCAAAGGCACCTGGACCGGCTGGGTGGGCGATGAAAAATGCGGCGCCAAGATCAACGCCGACTGCTCCAAGAAGTGCGCGGATGCCGGCGCCAAGATGGTGTTCGTGACTGATACCGACAAGAAAGTCCTGGCGGTGGCGAATCAGGATGCTCTCAAAGGCCACGCCGGACATCACGTGAAGGTCACCGGCACCGTCGACAATGGCACCTTGACGATAGCCAGCATCAGCATGATGCCGGAAGAAAAAGCAGCCAGCCAGTAGGATTTTTGTCTTGGAAACGGCCGCGGGCGGAATGCCTGCGGCTTTTTTCTTGCTATTCGATCCCCAGTTGCTTGCGTGCTGCCGGACTCAGCCGCTCCGGCGTCCATGGCGGCGTCCATACAATATCGACTTTCACCTCGCTCACGCCCGGCAGCGAATGCACCCGCTCCTTCACCTGCTCGCTGATGCTGGCGTGCGCCGGGCAGCCGGGCGAGGTCATCGTCATCACCACCTCCACCGGCTGGGGCACGGAACCATCCCCCGCGCCCAGTTTGACCTCATAGATCAAACCCAGGTCGACGATGTTGACCGGGATCTCCGGGTCGTAGCACTGCTTCAGCGCGTCCAGGATCTGTTCCTGCGTGAGCGGCATCTTCCTCAACCTGATACAAAGTGTAACGGATTTCGCCGCCGTCCGTTGTCTCAATCCGCCTTAAGCACCGGCGACTCCTGCGTCGCGGGCTTGTCGGTCTCGTAGTGGATGATCCCGTTCTCGTTCACCCAGAAGGCGCGGTGCTCGGCGTCGAAGGTCTGCGGCGTCATGGTCAGCGTGTAGCTCTCTTTTCTGCCGTGAAAGCCCACGGTGTAATCGCCGCGGTTAGGGTCGACCATGCGGCGCGTGAACGAGCCCGAGCCCACCAGTCCCGCCAGAGTGGTCGCGTAGCTCGCGTGCTTCCGCTGGTAGAGTTTCTCCGCCATCACCGCGGTGCGCATGTAACCCAGCGCCGCGGCCTCCGCCTCCGAGTGCGCCGGATCGCCGGCGAACTTCGGCTGGTAGGCTTGCTGCGCCGCGGCCAGCGTGGCCAGTACCACGATCAGCAACACTGCCGGCGCACGTTGGTCCAGGCCTGGGATATGCACTGATGTCCTTTGCAGAGGGCGCAGATTCAGGATATCCTACGGCACGAGATGGAAAAAAAGAAAGCGGCAACCCGCAAACCCGCCATCCGCATCGCCGTCGTGGAAAACGACCCGCTGCGCTTCGTTGGCTTTCGCGCCCTATTCGACAGCGAACCCGATTTCGAGCTCTCTGCCTGCAGCCTGGCCGACCTTCCCGTCCGCCAGGATGTGGACATCGTGCTTCTGGGCAGCAAGACCGGGCAGAATCTCTTCGATGCCATGGCCAGCATGAAGGCGGCGCGTCCTGACCTGCGCATCATCATCACCGGCAGCGGCACCGAGGATGAGACCATCCTCAAGGCCATCGCCGCCGGCGCCAAAGGCTACATCGATGAAGCCGCCTCGCCCTCAGACTTCGCCATGGCGCTGCGCATCGTGAACCAGGGCTCGGTGTGGGCGCCGCGCCGCGTGCTCTCAACTTTTATCGAGCGCGTCAGCTCCAACCCGGGACGCATCTTCCCCGCCGGCCGCGTCACCTTCACTGACCGCGAAAAAGAAGTGCTCGAGCTGCTGGTCGCCGGCCGCTCCAACAAAGAGATCGGCTCCGCCCTGGGCATCGAAGAGCGCACTGTCAAGGCCCACGTCGCCAAGCTGATGCGCAAAGTCGGCGTGCAGAACCGCATCGCGCTCTCCGTCCACGCCATCACCAACTCGCTGGTCACCGCCAAGTGATCAGCCGCTTCGCCCGGCCGCGATAGCCGCGTGCGCTCTTATCCTGAAAGACCATCCGGCGCCGGACACGCAGTCGCCGCCGGATTTTTCGGCTGGACCCTCGACGCCTTCGATTTCTTCGTCGTCGTCTTTCTCTACGACATTCTGGCCGCGCAGTTCCACGTGAGCAAGGGCGCCATCATCGCCACCGTGGGCTACACGCTCGCCATGCGCCCCTTCGGCGCCTTCCTCTTCGGTCTGCTCGCCGACCGCTACGGGCGCCGCCGGCCCCTCATCGCCAACGTCATCTTTTTTTCCGTCATGGAGGTCGCCTGCGGCTTCGCGCCCAACTACCTCACCTTCGCCATCCTGCGGACCCTGTTCGGCATCGGCATGGGCGGCGAGTGGGGCATCGGCTCCTCGCTCGCCATGGAGAGCGCCCCGCCCCGCTGGCGCGGCATCCTCTCCGGCATGGTGCAAAGCGGATACTCCGTCGGCTTCCTGCTCGCCGCGTTGGCCTCCCGCACCATCCTGCCGCAGTGGGGATGGTGGGCCATGTTCTGGGCGGGCGCAGTGCCCGCGCTGCTTGCCTTCTACATCCGCCTGAAGGTCCCCGAATCCATGGCCTGGCAGCAGACCCGCACCCGCACCGTTCCTTTCATCCTGCAGGCCCTGGTAACGCACTTCGGCACCTTCGTTTACCTGGTGCTGCTCATGACGCTGATGATGTTCCTCTCGCACGGCACCCAGGATCTGTACCCCGATTTCCTCAAGACCGCGCACGGATTCTCCGCGGTCACCGTCGCCAACGTCACCATCGCCTTCAATATCGGCGCCATTCTCGGCGCCATCCTTTTCGGGCAATTTTCCGAGCGCATCGGCCGCCGCCGGGCCATGGGTGCGGCGCTCGCGCTCTCGCTCGCCGTCATCCCCTTCTGGGCCTTCGGGTCGACGCTGGGCGGGCTCGCCGCCGGGGCCTTCTTCATGCAGGTGGGGGTGCAGGGCGCCTGGGGCATCATCCCCGCCCATCTCAACGAGCTGGCGCCCGCATCCGCCCGCGGACTGGTGCCCGGCCTCGCGTATCAGCTCGGCGTTCTCTGCGCCTCGCCGGTCAATACCATCGAGCACCACCTTTATCTCCGCTTGGGATATCAGTGGGCCCTCGGCAGCTTCGAGATCGCCAACATCCTGCTGCTCGCCCTGGTGGTTGCGCTGGGTTCGGAGCGGAAGGGACGAAGCTTTGTCAGTCTCTAGCTCTGTTCCTGGTACTGAGAACCGAGTACTGCGAACTGAAAACAATTTTTCCGCCTCGCCGGATTGAAAACGGGGTTACACTCGCAGTATGTGTCGCTTCCGCGTGGTGGGTGTGCTGCTGGTCTGTTTTGGGTTTGCGGTCTATGCCGGGCAATCGATGCCGCCGGAGAAACCGGCGCCGGCCCCGCAAGCTCCGGCCGAGCTGGTGGAGCTGGTGAAGAATGATTTTGGCCCCGACTTCCGCATCGTGACCGAAGCGCCCTATGCGCACATCACCGGCGCCGTGCCCATGGACGGGGAGCCGACAGAGTGGAAGCCGCTGCTGACGGGCGACTTCAATGGCGACGGCATCGAGGACGCGGTCATCATCGCCCGCAACAAGAACCCGCTCATCGGGGCCGAGGCCTTCAAGTACAAGGTGGATGATCCGGCCAGCGGCTACTACCACTGGGATTCGCCCAAGATCACGGTCACCTTCAACAGCGACGATCCGGTGCACAACATGCACCTGCTCATCATCCACGGGGCGGGGCCGCAGGCCTGGCGCTCGCCCAACCCCAAAGAGAAGTTCGTGATCATCAATGTGCCCTTCGAGCAGGTGACGCTTTCGCGCACCATGCTGAAGAAGACGCCCATCGATGCCATCCGCGTGGAAGAGAGCGACACCATCAGCTCGGTCATCTTCTGGGACGGCAAGCGTTACCGTTATCTGCCGGGCGGCGGCGCCGAGTAACAGTTCGCGCCGGCTGAGCGCTTATAATCTCAATCCATGAATCTGGAAGAGAAGCTCGCGGAGCTGAAGCGCCGCGACGCGCTTGCCGAGGCCGGGGGCAGCGAAGAGCGCCGCGCACGCCAGCATAAAGAAGGCAAGATGAGCGCCCGCGAGCGCATCGAGTTTCTGCTGGATGAGGGCAGTTTCGAAGAGACCGACAAGCTGGTGACCCACCGCTGCGAAGATTTCGGCATGGCGGAGCAGCGGCCGTACGGCGATGGCTTCGTCACCGGCTACGGGCGCATCGAGGGCCGCCTGGTCTTCGCCTTCGCGCAGGATTTCACCGTCTTCGGCGGCTCGCTTTCAGAGGCGAACGCGGCCAAGATCTGCAAGCTGATGGATATGGCGATGCGGGTAGGCGCTCCCGTCATAGGATTGAATGATTCGGGCGGCGCGCGCATCCAGGAAGGCGTGCGCTCGCTGGCTGGCTACGCCGATATCTTTCTGCGCAACACGCTGGCCTCGGGCGTCATCCCGCAGATCTCGGCCATCATGGGGCCGTGCGCCGGTGGCGCGGTGTATTCGCCGGCCATCACCGATTTCATCGTGATGGTCGATAACACCTCGTACATGTTTGTGACCGGGCCCGACGTCATCAAGACGGTGACCCACGAAGAGGTGAGCAAAGAGCAGCTGGGCGGGGCGGGCACGCACAATGAGACCTCAGGCGTAGCGCACTTTCGCGCTCACGATGACGCCGAGAGCCTGTCGCTCATCCGCGAGCTGCTGAGCTTTCTGCCCTCGAACAACGTGGATGATCCGCCGAGGAAGACTTGCACCGACCCGGCAGACCGGGCCGACGCAAGATTGGACACGCTGGTGCCGGCGGAGTCGAACAAGCCCTACGACATCAAGGACGCGATCCACGCCATCATGGATGATGGCTACTTTCTCGAGGTCCACGAGCACTTTGCCAAGAATATGGTGGTGGGGTTCGCGCGGCTAGATGGCCGGCCAGTCGGGATCGTCGCCAATCAGCCGGCGTTCTTGGCAGGCACGCTCGACATCAACGCCTCGGTGAAGGGCGCCAGATTCGTCCGCTTCTGCGACGCGTTCAATATCTCGCTTATCACCTTCGAGGATGTCCCGGGATTCCTGCCGGGAACGCAGCAGGAGTACGGCGGCATCATCAAGCAAGGGGCCAAGCTGCTTTATGCGTTTGCCGAGGCGACGGTGCCCAAGATCACCATCATCACGCGCAAAGCTTACGGTGGCGCATATTGCGTGATGGCGAGCAAGCACATCCGTACCGATGTGAATTACGCCTGGCCGACGGCCGAGATCGCGGTCATGGGGCCAGAGGGCGCGGTCAACATCGTCTACAAGCGCGAGCTGGAAAAAGCGAAGAACAAGGAAGAAGAGCGGGCGAAGCGCATCGAAGAATTCCGCGAGAGGTTTGCCAATCCTTATGTCGCGGCGGAGCGCGGCTACGTGGATGCGGTCATTCGGCCGAGCGAGACGCGCAAGAAGCTGATCCAGGGGCTGGCCATGCTGGAAGGCAAGCGCGACAAGAACCCGCCGAAGAAGCACGGGAATATCCCGCTCTAAGCCGGGTCAATCGTCAGAAGAGCCGGGGATGGGGGGACAGTCGCGGTTCGCCGGCCCGTTGCGGTTCTGGCGGACCACGCCATCCTCTGCAGCAAAGAAGTGCCGGAACCCGGTGCTGGGCGTGAGGGGATCGGCGTTCAGCTCGAAGCCTTCGGGCGGGCCGCTCTGGGTGGTGTGCTTGTCATCCAACACGCCGGGATCCTCTGTCCTCTGCAGCGAAAA
>Ga0187779_10000065_pt1 | contig 78642 bp, 64 predicted proteins | sample 1015_Q2_SP10_10__FD_132435 | JGI IMG/M metagenome (GOLD analysis project Ga0187779, IMG submission 132435) | Tropical peat soil microbial communities from peatlands in Department of Meta, Colombia - 1015_Q2_SP10_10_MG | ecosystem: Environmental > Terrestrial > Soil > Wetlands > Peat | place...
CGAATAAGTCATCGCTATATCCTCTCGATAATTATCCCTCCTTCGGATCAGCAAACGCAAGGAGAATTAATTTTTGATTATTTTCGTTTGAGATGAGGGGGAAATGAATACAGACCGAATCATAACACCGACCTGACACCACTGTCAACGCCGTATTCTATTCCTAATGAGCGGAACCAGTTCATGAACCACCTTGTCTTTTCTTACAAAGGCGTCTGCACCCGCCCTCAAGAATGCTTGACCCTTTGATTCGATGCCGAAACCGATTATAAACGAGTCAGGGCACCGAGACCTAAGCTGCCTCATCAACTCATCACCATTTATCTCCAGTATTCGATAACATATCAATAGTACATCGAAGCGCTTTTTCCTTGTCACATCGAGAGCATCTGCTCCACATTTAGAAGAACTAATGATAAATCCTTCAAATGTTAAAAACATTTGAAGACTATCTCTCGTCGCTTTGTCATCGACGATGACAAGCACTGCTTCGCTGCTCACCTCTGCCCCCTTTCCTAAAGAGAGACATCATTTTATTTCAAAATTATTCCTTTTTGCGCTTAAGCCTCTCCTCCATTTCCCCTTTTGCCGAGATCGCTCAGTTTCGCTTGTTGTAATCTTCCTAGAGCTATTTAGTTTCACATCCATACAATATTTTCTTACTGCTTTGGTAATATCCGAACATGAGCGCACACCGATACCTCAAATACTTCTACCTTCATTAAAAAAAAGGTGCCGACACTACCTCGACACCCCAGATGTGCACAGGGCACGATTCAATCAAAAAAGCCTTCTCAATGGCCGGCCTCATCTAACACCGTGTGCGTTGCTACTGCGCCTTCTCTTGTGATTCTCCTTCCTTTTTCTCTGTCTGTGAGGTCATTGGCATTCCGCCGTGCATCATTCTTTCCTGTTTGGGACCTATTTCACGCATCTCCTTGAGTTTTTTCCTCTGCTCCGGTGTCAGTTTTGACTTGATCTCCTGCATTGCTTTTATATGGGAAAGGCGAATGTCCGTTTGCAGCGAAGCTATTTTTTTCAACATTGTCTCCGCCGCGTTCATATCCACCTGGTCTTTATGAATAATATCCTTCAAGTCTATTCTGGCCACTTCGAGATCAGCCCTTTTCCTGATGGTATCTTTCATTACTCTGCTTTTAATCTCCTTTATTGCCTCCATCTGTTTCTCATCAAGACCGAGACTCATGAGTGATCTCCAGAGATGATGCTCCTTTCTCATCATGCCCCTGCCATCATGCCTCATAGACGACATCATTGGCGAGCCTGCGTCCCGGAAACCTCCCCCTTGGCCGCAAGTCTGCGCAGAAGAATACTGCGTTACAAAAACTATGGCCAAAAACCCCACCATAAGACCAGCTAAAATTCTTTTCATGTGAACCCCCTTTTAAATTCGGCATTTGACCCCGCCGTCTTCTCGATCACAGAATAGCAACCGAATATGGCTCAAATGTGAAAGAATTGAGAAAGTTTGCTTTAATGTATATTTTCACTTGATCATGGGTTACAATATCACGATTCAAAAAATGCTACTATTGCGAGGCACGGGGTTGATATGAAAATTGGCATTACCTATCGGCTGTTTCTCTCCATTCTTGCGGCCACGGGCATGGCAATCCTTTCCCTGTTCTTAATCATGCGGTGGAATATTGACCGGGGATTTTACCAATACCTCAAAACACTGGACCAGAGCCGATTGGAGCAAATGGCCGGCAATCTGGAAGAATCCTATACAGAGCATGGCAATTGGGATTTTCTAAGAAACAACCCGAGAGTCGAGATAGCGAATCTAATGAATGCAAGATCCGAAGACGCAGCAACTGGCACATCAAATAAAAGTGAAGACGGCAAGGAGATGCGGCCCCTTCCACAGGGCCCGAGGAGCGGACGCCGTTCACGATGGCCATTCATCGTTCTGGACTCAGAGCGGAAACCGGTCTTCGGAACGACCGAGGAAACGGAGGGAGTGGACTTCAGACCCGTTATCCACGACGGGAAAACAGTTGGTTATGTAGGATTCATACCGCCAAAACAATTTCTTAACCCTCATCAGCTTCAGTTTCTCAGGCAGCAGAAATCCGCCCTGATTCTAGCAGCAGGCGGGATGGTGTTGGCTATTATTATATTTTCGTTCCCCTTGGCGGAACGCCTCGTACGTCCGATTCGGGCTATGACCGCGGCAACAGGGGACCTCGCGTCCGGCAAATATTCGATCCGCGTTCCAGTCGGCTCTTCGGATGAGTTGGGGCAGCTCGCCCGTGACTTTAACACGCTGGCATTGACCCTTGAGAAAAATGAAAAGGCACGTCGTCAATGGCTTGCCGACATCTCCCATGAATTGCGGACGCCCATCGCCGTGCTGCGAGGCGAACTTGAGGCGATCCTTGACGGAATCCGAACGATGACTCCAGAAGCGGTTCAATCACTTCACGCAGAGGCAATGAGGCTAAACCGTCTTGTAGACGACCTCTACCAACTCTCCCTCTCCGATATCGGCGCCTTGACCTATCGGAAGGAAAATCTTGATCTGGCCACGGTGCTTAGGGATTCCCTAGAGTCCTACCGCACTGAGTTCGGCCGGAAGGAAATCACAGTCACCGAAAATTTTCCTCGGCAACAGGCAAGCATGGTGTTTGCCGACCGGGAGCGGCTGAATCAGCTTTTCACGAACGTGCTCGAGAATTCACAGAAATATACTGACACGGGAGGTGCGCTCGTCATCGGTCTTACGTCGACGGGAGGACAAGTGACTATTGAATTTCAAGATTCTACGCCGGGCGTACCGGAGGAAGAGCTGGGCAAATTGTTCGATCGCCTCTACCGTGTGGAAGAGTCTCGTAGCCGGAATTCAGGTGGGGCGGGACTTGGCCTTGCAATCTGCAAAAACATCGTTGAGGCCCACGAGGGGACGATATCCGCCCACCCATCTCCACTGGGGGGCTTACTGATCAGAATCACTCTTCCGATCGCTGTGAGGAGCGCATGAACGGGAAGATTCTCATTGTTGAAGACGAGGCGAAGTTGGCTGACCTGCTGACCGAGTACCTGAGGGCATCAGGGTTCGACCCCTTTGCTCTGACGAATGGAACCGAGGCGGTGCCATGGATCAGGGAGCACAAGCCGGATTTGGTGCTCCTCGATTTGATGCTGCCGGGACGCGATGGGATGGATATCTGCAGGGAAGTCCGGACCTTCTCCAGAGTTCCTATCATCATGGTTACGGCAAAGGTTGAGGAGATTGACCGCTTGCTCGGGCTTGAGCTCGGGGCCGACGACTACATATGCAAACCATTCAGCCCTCGCGAAGTCGTTGCACGGGTCAAAGCAGTCCTTCGGCGTGCTAGCGATGGAAGGACCATGCAGGCGCAGGAACTTGTTCTCGATGAATACCGGTACCGGGCCACGCTCCACGGAAATGACCTGGGTCTCACGGCTGTGGAATTCAAGTTGCTGCAAGTCCTCGCCGTCAGCCCGGGGCGTATCTTCGGCCGTCAGCAACTCATGGAAAAAATTTATCCGGATGATCGTTACGTCAACGACCGCACGATCGACGGCCATATAAAAAAATTGCGCAGGAAGCTTGAGGCCGTCGATCCCGAAACGAAACTCATACAGTCAGTATACGGTGTCGGTTACAAGTTCGAGCTCGATTGATAGCATCGGTTTTCCCGGAATCGACACGGTTCTCCATGCCGTCGGCAGGTTTTCATAGAGGTTATCCCGTCGCTCGTTCATCCTTTACGAGAATTGAATCGGGACGCTGCTCCATACGTCCTGGGATCCGATGCCATGGCCCTGTCGCGATCACGATCTTAGACCAGCCGCTTTCGCCTCTCTTGGCTTCATCAGGTAATAATTATATATTGCGCATATGAGTAGCAGCCAGGAGGTGCTTCGCTTCAATATATACGGTCAGATGGCAATTTATTTTGCGGGGAACCTCTTGGCAACGCGTGCTCTCGCCTTGGCGGCTTCTTCATCTCGGTTCCTCGGCAGCGCATTCGTTTCAAGCGAGCTCAGGAGTCTTCTGGAAACCGTCGCTACGCCATCGACGGCAGCAAGGAAAGCTTTTTCGTTGATTCTCGATGGCTTGTTGAAACCGCTCACTTTTCTCACGAATTGTAGTGCTGCCGCACGGATCTCTTCTTCCGTCACAGGCGGTTCAAAGTTGAAGAGGGTCTTGATATTCCTGCACACAGGCGATACCTTCCTGCCGTCTCTATCGAATAATCGGGTTTAGCCGCCAGCGCGGGGAAATAAGATTTCTCCTGTCCAAGCAAATCCTCGGATGGCCGGGAGATTTTACAATACAACATGAAGTCGATATTTTCACACTATGCAGTAACAGTACAATTTGTTTTCCTTAAGGCGTTTACGATGCCGTTTCTCGCGACAATCCTGTTAATGTGGTATATCAATACAGGGTCGTCTTCCGTTATCATGTTAACTGAAATTGTGACACGCGATGCAGAGCTTTTCACCCGGAAGCCGGAGCCTGTTCTTTTGGTCAGCCCCGCTAGCGGATGGGCCATAGAGAATGACGCCTTTTTGATGCGGGTTATGACATGTCGAACAGGTAATGCGGTCTCTGGGCACTAGGGGAATAGTCACTAGTATCAGTTGTTCCTTTTCTTTTATGTACTTTTCCATTTCTTCTGACGGCTTTTTGAGGAAGTGCGTTTTGAAAAAAATCGGGCTCGCCATAAGAGGGTGACAGCGCCAGCAGAGGAAAGCAACATCCGCCCTGAACCGGACATCTCCGGTTCTATCAGTTGTTGGGTTAGGTAATGTGGAATGACAAAAGAGACAGACCGGTCGGCCGTTCATGCTGCGTATTTTACCGCGGTCATCCATCATGATGTGAGGATCGATACCAGCATACTCTCTCTGAGTATGACATTTAAAACAGATATCCCGCCTGTCATTGTACGGACCTCCTCGTAAGAGTCCTAGGCCTCCTGTTTGATGGTCCTCTGTGTGGCAAGTCAAACACATGATTTTCCCGTTATAAAGCGGAAATGGATAGTTTACAGGGTTCGAAGGGGCACTGCCGACAGGGTGGTGATTTTCCCCGTAATTGTGACACTCCAAGCATTTTGATTGCAAATCTGTTCCGGCGGGAAAGGTCGGAGGAAGAGACGGTCTGGTTACTGATTGTTCTTGTGCCCTGAGGGCATCAGGATGGCAAGATAGCAAAACAATGAACAGCGCTACATAACAGCCAAACATTGTAAAATCGAATTGATTCGATGTTTCACGGGCCATATGCACCTCACCTTTCTAACAGTACATGTAATTTGACCCCTATTCATGTGGCTCCTATTCGATAGTTCTCTCATGCTGCCGCTTACCTCAAATGATAGTCTGAACGACGGAATCTGTCAATTACGGAATGTATTTTCTGTTTTTGCGAAGAACGGAGCAATCTCGCATAAAGCGCGTACTGCTGCCTTATTTGCTCCAGCTCCATAAAAATCCCGCATAGAATAGATTCGAATCGACACCCGGATTCTGAGAGGCAGTGTAACCGTTGGAAATGTGATGGTACTTATAGCCAAGGATAATCGACTGGTCCTCTCGATACCAGATCTCCACACCCGCGCCAAAACTAAATGTGAAATTAAAATTTGAAGAATCTGCCACCGGTACGTTTTTTGAGAAATACAGAACACCGGCCGTTCCATTGACATAAGGCTGCAAAACGCTACCTCGTCGGAAGTTCATCTGCAATCCTAATGGAGAAATCCCGGCGCCGTAAATCCTCTGTCTGCCGCCGGGAAGATCAACTGGATCCCCGTTCATCGCAAAACCCTGCGGCGGCTGCCTGACGATTGCTACAGGAACGATTTCAGCGGTATATTTCAGCGCCCACGTATCGCCCGTTCTCAGTACGCGCGCATATTGCACGTTGAACTCAAAGAGAGAGCGGTTGATGGCATGGCCAATTAGAGTCGGATTTGTCGAAGAATATCCCGCCCAAAAGCCCAGTTGGCTCGTACCCAAGTCAAGCGACTTCCCCGGGTTCTCCGGCATGTCAGCGCTCTTCTTGCTTGTATAAGCCGAATCCTGCGCCATTGCCGCGTGGGCAAAAATCAGTAGACAAAAAAACGCGAATACATGTTTTCGGGCGGCAAAGCCCAGTAGCAAATTAAAAATTCCTTTTAAGGTCATTCTTGCCTCAAGATTACTATTTGATCTTTTCCCGATGACGCGGAAATCTAAGGTGAGAATAGATTTGCCCCATAGCCCTTTGTTTGTGCGGAGCCGCACTCTTGTTTGCCGCTTTCATACCTTATGCGGGCTCGCGACCGAGGCAAGCAACGTATCGCATGATGTTGCTACATGCCTAAAATACGCGATAATACTAAGTATTCCTCAGTCCCATGGAGAATCAGCGAGATCGATTTCCTTTGATCCAGACACGTCTCAAACATAACCTTCAGTGGTCTCTGGACATCGCTTGGGGAAAATCCCTGTAATGCTCCGCCACCGCCGTCTCGCCGCTTTCCTGCGAGATCCTGCCCCTCACGATCGAGTACATGAGGAACGCGGGCAGCATTACGATAAAGATCCCTGCCCATCCGAGCATGTGCTCCCGGATGAAGAACGTGACCGATAAGTTGAAGACAAGCACGCCAAGATAAAGGGCAGGACCGATAAGAAATCGCCAGGGATATTTGTACCCTATAAGATCGGAGACCCCTTTTTTCCGCAGGTACCAATCGATCTTTTGCAGGACATAGATCATCGCGAAACCAACTACGAACCACCCGAGAAAGTTCGAGAGAGGAACGCCAAAATAGACCCCCTGTTCGGGGTAGCCGTAGATTCGACCGAGAAACCAGCGATCTCCTCGCAAGGCGAGTGGATCTATAATGATATCGAGGTATACGAACAGCAGCGCACCGAGCATTCTCGCCTGAAAAGAGTTCCTTGTTTTTTCCGTCTCAAGGACGTAGACCAACCATCTTGAGTGGCGCAACGGCGAGGAGACGAGAAGCGCCAGCGAATAGCTCGCATAGGCAAGAAAGACGTAACTGATCGAATCCATGAGCGGAACGCCAAGGACCCATATCTCTTTCCCTCTCGTGCCGTCGAGATAGTAATAGTGCCCGTAAGGAAAACCATTGTGAATCGAGGAAAATTCCGATAGCCACGCGATCGCGTATCCCACGACGCCGAATAGGAGGGCCCTTTTAAATCCCAAGTGCAGAGAGCATCCAGCGAGGTAGACGGCAAGGAAGATGAACACGTATGGCCTGAGGAGGATTGTGTCGAGGAGAAGCATTCTTGCAGGCCCCCTCAGGTCTTTCCCAGGTTCCAGAAAACAAGCCTGACGAAGTCCTTCGGATGTGAAAAGGCGATTCTCTGCACGGTCGCTTCGTATCCACTGTGGACCATGCAGTCCCTGCACCGCCTATCGGTTCCGGCCTCATACCGGTCCCAGGGTGTCTTTTCCATCAATTCGCGAAATGACGGATAGTAGGCATCGGTGATCAGATAGCAGGGGGATTTCCAACCCAACGGGTTACGCGTCGGATTGCCCCATGGAGTGCAGCGAAGGTGCCTGTTCCCTTTCAGAAAGTCGATATAGAGGGGGGAGCTGATGAATGGGAACCTCTTGAAAAAATCCATCCGCTTGAATTTTTCCATCGCCTCCTCTCTGCTGAGAAAGATGTCGTTCTCGACCCGTTCATAATTGAAGGCGGGAGACATCAGGATGCCATCTACCCGAAGTTCCTTGAGCGTTTTGAACAATCTCTCCAGCTCTTCGATGTCAGTGTTCTTGTACACCGACGTATTGGTGCTCACGCGGAAACCCTTTTGCTTGGCCAAGTTGATCGAAGCAATCGCCTTTTTGAATGTTCCGGCCTTGCCCGTGATGCGGTCATGTGTCTCTTCCATCCCATCCAGATGAATATTAAGCGTTAGCCTCTGGTGCGGAGGAAAGTCCTCGATAAAGTCTCCGGTAAGAATGCCGTTCGAGCAGAGATAAACATGCCGTTTCAGCCGAAGCAGCTCCCGCACAGTGTACTTCAATTCTTTATACAAGAGCGGTTCGCCTCCCGTTACCGTCACGACCGGAGCACCCGACTCCAGGGCCGCATCGATGCACTGGCCCGGGGAGAGGTCTTCGGTGTGCTCGCCATCGTACAGCCGTATCCTGTCGCAGCCGGCGCAGGCAAGATTACATCGATGCGTCGGCTCGAGCATGAGGACGAGCGGGAATCTCTTTACGCCCTTTAGTGCGTTCCTCGCGAAAAATCTCGTTAACGATGTATACAAGCTGACTGGAAAGCGCATGAAAACCTCTCGAACGTTAGAATGACCCGGAAGCTCTCTGCTCTTGGACGCTGTTTCCCGCGGCCCGTTCCTACGATCTGTTGACGTCGCGGCCGTCCCTGTGGTGAAGTTCCTGCCGGTTAAGACCGTGCGGCCGCCAAGGCCGTCAGAGCCTCATCAAGCTCGCTCATGGCAAAATCGGTGTTTTTGCACGGGCCCTCAGGCCTCCTATTGGGTATGGCGATCACCGGAATCTTGTCCGCGACATCCTTGATTCCGCCCATTAGATCCCGCTCGCAGGCAATGGCAAGAATAGTCGTGGGACGATACTGCCGGATTGCCTCCCGCGCCTCCTCCCCGCCGGCGGCAGTCATGACTTTATAGTCGCTTCCCTGCAATCTGTTCATCAATTCGGCCCGCGCCTCTCTTTTCAGGCACCGCGGAAGTAGGACCAGGATCCGGTCGGCATTGAGCTTTCCGACAAAGTTCATGGTGACGAAATTATGCATCTTGATGAAGGAATTCCCTATCCTGTCCTTGTTGATGCCGAACTTTTTCCCGAGCCAGATCGTCTTCGGGAGCAGCGAAACAATAAGCCTTTCGATCCATCCGTAGGGGAGCAGGGATCTCTTGAATGTGCGCAGCAACACGACCTCAAGAATCGCGGAGATTACGAGACATATCGTGAAACCGGCGATCACCCACCCGGCACACGTCGCGAGCAGCGGGTCGAATTGTTGGAACCGGGGTTTCACCATGAACCACCCGAGAAACAGCAGCAAAATGAAGATTATGAGAACGCCCGATGCCAGAGAGAGGAAAGTGGAAAGGTTTTCGTTGATTTCCCGTTCCCGCGGGTCAGATTCGCCTTTCCAGTCAATCCACTCGTCTCCGAGCTTTCTGTCTTTGCGCACTTCCGTACTCGCAGCCGGAGTTGTCCTTGTCTCTGTCACGACGTCCTCGCCTTGATATAATTGTTGCGTTCGAACCACCGTATTGCTTTCTCCAGTGCTCCCTCAACGGGACTCTGGGGCATATGCAATTCCTTGACAGCCTTTGCACAATCGAAAAACATGTACGTTCTCGCCATCTTGACCCCGGTCAACGGGATCACGGGTTGCTTGCCCGTTATCCATGTGGAAAGCGCCTCGTTGATGTAGGCCGCCATGAGTACCGGTACATAGGGTAGCCGCACGGTCGGCGCCTTCTTCCCCGTCATTCGCGCGAGGATAGCGAAGAACTCTCTCAGCGTGATGTTCCGATTGCCGAGTATGTATCGTTCTCCAATCCTTCCCTGCTCCGCAGCGAGCACATGGCCGGCCGCCACGTCTTCAACATCGACAAAATTCAGGCCCGTATCAAGATATGCCGGAATCTTTCCGTTCAAAAAATCAACGATGATCTTCCCGGTTGGCGTGGGCTTTCTGTCGTAAGGCCCGATTGGCGTAGATGGATTGACGATGACGGCGCGAAGGCCCTGTTCGATGAAATGCCGCACCTCGCCTTCAGCCAGGAACTTCGACTTTTTATAGTGGCCGATCATGTCTCGGATATCGGCCGACGATTCCTCGTTCGACGGCACGCCGTTGGCACCCGAGGTCAGAACACCTACAGTGCTTGTATATACGACCTTTTCGACGGCGTGCATCAAGGCGGCGCGCATGATGTTCTTTGTCCCCTGCACGTTGATCGCGTACATAACGGCCGGGTCGGGGACCCAGAGCCGGTAATCGGCCGCAAGGTGGTACAGGTATTGGCATCCTTTGAGCGCGTCGTAACACGCGTCGAAATCCCTGATGTCTCCTTTGACCGGGACCGCGCCCAGGCCCTTGAGATCCGCCGCATTGTTTTCATCGCGCACCAAGGCCTTGACATAAAAACCCTTCTCGGTCAGGTGCTTTGCAACGTGAAAACCAATGAAGCCCGTTGCGCCGGTTACCAGGACCTTCATCGCCCGGCCGCCTCGTTCCCAATCGCGGAGAGATACTTGCCGAGGGCCATCAGAGGAAAGCAATTCCGGTAATTATGATACCTGATGAAGAAGTACTTCGGAAACCCTGTGCCCGTGAACTCTTTCTCGTTCCACGTGCCGTCGTCGCTTTGTCTTTTGAGAAGATACGTCACTCCATTCATGACCCCACTGCTGCCCGCCTCGCCTGCGGCAATCAGCGCCAGAATCGCCCATGCTGTCTGCGAGGGGGTGCTCAGCCTTTTGCAGGAGTTCGAAGGTGCTTGACGGTATGATTCACAGCTCTCGCCCCATCCCCCATCGGTGTTCTGCGTTGCTTGAAGCCACTGCACGGCTCTCCGGATATATGGGTTCGACATATCTTCTCCTACTGCGTTCAGCCCTGCCATCACGGTGCTCGTTCCATAGAGGTGATTGACTCCCCATCTTCCCCACCAAGAGCCTTCTTCTTCCTGGGTGAGCTTGAGAAACGCCGTCGCGCGCATGACTACGTCGTTTGAGAGATCGTACCCCATCGAACCGAGAAGTTCGAGAACCCTCCCGGTCAAGTCCGGGGTACTGGGATCTATCATTGCCTCCAGATCCCCGAAGAGAAGTTGGTTTAAGATCTTTATGTCGTTGTCCACGTCAAACGCGCCCCAACCGCCGTCTTTTCCCTGCATGCCCAGCATCCAGCGAAGGCCCCGGGAGAAGTTCTCCGCTGTGATCGATCTCTCATCGGCGCATTTCTTGAGGAGCAAAAGAACGACAGCGGTGTCATCCACATCAGGGTACCAGCTGTTCTCGAACTCGAAAGCCCAGCCACCGGGGTCAAGCAAAGGTCTTTTGACGCTCCAGTCGCCCCGCTTGAAAATCTGTTTCGAGGCCAGCCACGTGCATGCCTTTTTGAGGGATGGATGGTCTTTGCCCAATCCCGCGTGGTGCATCGCAAGGCACGTGAGGGCTGTGTCCCATACCGGGGAGATGCATGATTGAAGAACGAGCTCATCGTTGCTCTCGATGGTAAATTTCTTCAGTGCTTCTAGCCCTTTTCTTACAGGCTCAGAGTTGTTCGGATATCCCATCGCCGTAAGTGCGAGGATCGAGTTGATCATAGCGGGCTGTATGCCGCCCCAGTCCCCGGTTGGCTCCTGGTGGTCAAGGATCCATCGTTCGGTCCTCGTGAGGGCCGTCTTTCTGAAGGGTCTGACCGGCAGGCGCTCGTAAACCTTGACAAGTTTGTCGAGGGCGATAAATATCCTCTTCAACGAGAAGCGGGGCAGCTTGCCGGACGTGATCGGCGGCATCCTGTCAGGTTCGCGGTACAACTCCCGGAGCGTCATCACATGGTCCAAGGTCCTCACAGGCTTGAACGCCCAGATCATTGTCAGTGGCACAAGCGTGGACCGCGCCCAGCTCGAGAAGTTATAGATGTTAAGAGGAAACCAAGCAGGAAATAAAGTAAGCTCGACAGGAATGGAAGAGATCGCCCGCCAGTCGTAGAGGCCGAAAAGGGCGAGATATACCTTTGTGAATACTCTCGATGCCTCTACCCCTCCTTCCCTGATAATGAATTCCCTGGCCTTTCTCATCGGCTCATCGTCGGCGGATAAACCAGCGATTTTCAGAGCGAAATATGCTTCAACGGTAGTGCTGAGGTCGCCTCTTCCCTCATAGAACAGCGACCATGTCCCGTCTGCCCGCTGGTTTCGAAGGATGTTGCGTACGATCTTTCTGTCACGGTTTTCGTCCCGGAGCCCCAGGAAATGAAGGAGCATCAGGTATTCCGATACAATGGTGACGTTGGATTCCAGCTCATACCACCAGTACCCGTCCGGATCTTGCTGGTCAATGTAATAGGATAGCGTTTTCCTTATGGCGTCAGAGACTGTCCTTAGAGACAACGAGTGCCCCGGCAAAGCGCGGGATTCGCTCTTCCGGATTCCGGGCAGGATGCGGGCCACCTCCTCGGAGTCTCGCCCGTAATCCGATTTTTTCTCGTTGTGGTTTATAGATAACCTCTTCATTGCTTCTTTCTTCCTCCGCATGGCCATCATATCGAAGCGGCAGCGTCTTTGAGCGAAAAAAAGCCGGAATGACGGTCAGCTTCCGTTCACCCTCCCGCGATCCTCGGTGAATCCGTGATGAGGAGGCACGGGAAGCGGAACATCGCTTGAACGCGATTTGCCGCCGAGGGCCACCAGGGCGATGCCGATCACAATGATAATGGTACCTGCCCAGCGATGCCATGAGACCTCTTCCTTAAGAAAGAACTTTGCCAGCAGCGCGGCGAAGAGATATGAAACCGCGGTCAACGGCAGGACGAAACTGAGGTCCGCCCATGAGAGGGCAGCGAGATAGAGAAAAAAGAAGATGCTAAGAAAGACGATACCGAGAAATACATAGGGATTTCTGAATACCGAAGAAATAAGGACGAGCCAGTGGGACGGCTCCGCAAGGTTCATCGAACCGTATCTCCTCATGCCAAAGCTCAGGAGGGACTCGCCTACTGCCGCAGAAAGTGCGGCAATCATAATGACGATATACGTCTTCATGCGGTCTCCATCGCACCATTAGGGACTGCTACTCCCGCGGAAAGTTCCCGATATCCTGCTAGAACAACGCCGCGTGCAGCGAGTGCGGCACGCACCACGCCCGAGGTCAGGGCTTCCAGTTCGCGTTGTCCTTCCAATGTTGCGGTATCGGGGTGCGTGAAAATCTCAAAGGAGCCACTGGCGCGGTCAAAAATGTGCATCAGGTAACGCGCGTCGCACTGCCCGGTCCGCGCCAACCCGTACGCATCGACGGAACGCAGTCCGTACTCCCGTGCCTTTCTTCCATGCATTCTCCCAAGGACTGCGAAAGTTGCCCATTCGATAAATGACATCGCGCCGCGTCTGGCGGAGAGAAAGCGGAACAGGAGTGACAGGGGTTCACGAGGCATCCGTACCCAACGAATCCCCCGACGTGATGCGTGCCTGCACAGCAGTTCAAATATGGCAGGATGCATGTGGAGGTGGTGATGGCCGTCTATGTGCGTCGGACGTATGCCCGCCTTTTCCAGCCGGTCGAACTGCGCTTCGATCTCATGGTCAAGCTGGTCAAGAAGGCCGGCGTGACGGTATTTCATCCAGGCCCTTGAAGGGCTGTTATCGAAGCAGCCGCGGGAATTCGCGAGATCGGGGATTTCGGAATAAGGCAGAACGGACCTTCCGTCACAGAGGGTCACGTGGAGTCCGACTGAGAGGCCCCTTCGCTTCCGGGCTATCTCCACCGCTTCCTCGAAGGCGGCCCCTCCCGCCATGAGGCTCGCCGCTGTAAGCATCCCCCTGTCATGCGCCGCGGCAACGGCAAGGTTCACTGATGAGGAACGGCCAAAATCATCAGCAACGATGATCGCGTATTTTTTGCGGCCACTCGCCATTACGACTGGACCACCTCTTTCCGCTTCGCCATGAACGAAAAGAACTCCGCCCCCTCCCTTATACGGCGGACGAATATGTGTCTGTCATGAATCATTTCCTGCATCATTCTCAGGATCGGGCGAGGTCTGAGGTAGAAGCGGCGGTAGAAGCGTTCCACCGCCTCAAAAATGTATTCCCGGGAAAGTCCGTCGTAGGAAACTGCGACATTCTGTATGCCGTCTTTCAACAACTGTTCCCCTGCTCGCACGATCCAGCCCTCTTTTATCCCCTGTGCATACATCTCAGTCCCTGGATAGGGTGCGACAAGAGAGACTTGGATGCTGTAGGGATCGAGCTCCAGCGCATACCGAAGCGTCTCTTCAATGGTTTCTTTCGTTTCACCCGGCAGTCCCAGAATAAAGGCCCCGTGTACCAGAATGCCCAGCTCTTTTGCCGCCTTCATAAATTCCCGGGCCTGGCCCGTATTGATCCCCTTTTTCATGATATCGAGTATTTTCTGATTGCCCGATTCGAACCCGACGGTCAGCAAACGCAAACCGCTTTCTTTCATTACCTTAAGTGTTTCTTTTTTGACGTTCGCCCGCGCATTGCACGACCAGGTCAGTCCTAGCGGTTGTATCCTCCGGGCGAGCTTTTCGGCTCTCGGCGCATCCTGGGTCAACGTGTCATCGTCAAAGAAAAACTCCTTAACCTGCGGGAACAGTTGCCTGGCAAGGACCATTTCTTCATACACGTTTTCCACGCTTCTGACCCGGTAGGCGTGCCCGGAGATCGTCTGGGGCCACAGGCAGTACGTGCACCGCGCGCGACACCCGCGGCCGGTATAGAGAGAAACGTAGGGATGTAGCAAATAGCCGTTGTAATAGTTCTTGATCGTGAGATCCCGAGCGTAGATCCTGCTCACAAAGGGAAGAGCATCGAGGTCCTCGATGAGCGGCCTGTCAGGCGTACGCACCAGCTCCCCGTTTGAGCGGAAGACAATACCCTTGACACGATGAAGCGGGACTCCATTGGCGATTTCGGCCAGCGTATAATCGTATTCTCCCGTGGTGACGAAATCGAGGGCTGCCGACATCGCCATGGTTTCCATGGGAAGCACCATGGGGTGAGGGCCGACAAGTCCAATTATGACATGCGGATATTGTTTCTTCAGCGCCCCGGCGAGCCCCACATCATGAGAAATGGTCGGAGTGCTCGTGCTCATGGCGATCAAGTCATATCCATCGGCGAGGCGGATTACGTCATCTCTGCTTAAATCGTCGGCAGGAGCATCTACGAGGCGGCTATCCGGAATAAGGCCGGTAGGATATGCCAGCCAAGTGGGATACCAGAAGGAACGGATCTCACGCCGGGCCTGATACCGTGAACCGGCCCCGCCGTCGAATCCCGCATACGAAGGCGGGTTAAGAAGTAGTGTTCGCATTGTTATTTCTCTAAGAATTATAACATGAAACCCTAAAGTAGCAAAAATTGAGGAGGGTAACAGGAAACAGTCCCGTACTCTTCGCACGAATTGACACGCCGAACAGTCCTCAGCCCCTATGCTCCATCACAAAAATGAGCATGGGGGTGGGAGATGTCCATTCCTCTTGATATCCTTCCTCAACGCCTTCAATTTCGTGAGTCTGACCTCCGTTATCCCGTCGCAACCGAAAACGGGGCGTTCGTTCATTGCCGCCGAGGATTACCCCTATCGCCTGTCATTTTCATCGAACGTGACGATCCAATCTCCCTGTTTTTTTCGATAAAACGAACGATCTCACTACCGAAGTGAAATTCCATCCAAAACAGGCGGGATTGTGGCTTAACCGTCGGGATTTTATGCGCTTCAGCCGCGCACGCATAAAAATGTATTATATCTGAGCCCTTAAAAATGTCAATGCGAAAAAGGTATTATCGCCCTTTACTATAAATGTCAGGGCAATGCGATTGTGCACTCTCTCGCTTATCGGGCAAACAGGCGCAGCTTCAGAATGGGTAACCGAGTCCGACAAATACTGCCCATCCCTCGTTACCAAAGCCAATGTCAACCCTGCCGACAATATTGGGACGGACCTCTGCCCTGAATCCGATGCCGGGATTGATCTTGAAATCGTCCCACCGCGGCGAAGCGAGCGATTTCATGACCCCGCCGCAATCGACGAATGGCGCCACCTGCCAGTCAGCATTAACATCGAACACTTTCCAGCGGAAGACATAGATCCGTTCTTCGAGGTTGAAAAGCAGGGAAGTGGAGTCGATAAAACGGTTGAGGCCATACCCGCGCAGTGTGGTCTCACCTCCAAGAATGCTTCGTTCGAGGAAGGGCACATCAGCGCCCGGAGTGCTGTTGTAGGAGATCTGGTAAACCGTGATCCATCGTCCACTCGCAGACGGGACGTAGCCCTTCATCTCTGCCTGGTAATGAACATAGCTGGCGCTGCTGCCTAAGGCCTCCGCGCTTCCTTCAACATACGCCTCCGCGTAAAAACCGGCAGTCGGCATGCTGGGTAGGTCGAGAGTGCTGTAGACAAGACCAAGTTTCTGCGCGTGCACGGTAAAGCCATCGATGCCGGGGACCTCGGCCAATGTGAATTCGTCGCGGATGAAGGGGACCGAGTGCACCGCTCCCTGCACAACATCAACGCGCCTGTAACGTTCGCCCACGACCAATCGAAGATTTCCGGCGATCGTGTAAGCCAGCGACAAAGTGATACCCGACTCCCTGTCGCCGAAGTTCGTCTCATTCGCACGGGGGCTGTTGATCCCGAAGCCGAAAAAGCGCGCGGAGCCGTCAGTGAAAGTGTAGAGAAAGGAGCGCACCTCTGCCTTTTCGTTGAACAGTGACCGATCGACATACTTGATTTCGTAGTCTTCGTTGACATGGGTGGACTTGGAGATGTTGAATTCCCAACTCCGAACCGGTGAGGGGTAGAAGGCGCCGTAGAGGGTGGCGGAGGTGCCGAAGTAGTAGTTGTAATTCACCTGAGGGGCCAGCAGCGTGCTGACTTCGTCCTTCTCGTTGTGGAGAAGGAAAGCGACCAGGGCCCCAGAGGTGACCCCCTCGTTCGGACTGGCAGCTATGACCGGCAGGGGCACAGTGACTACTTTCATCTGCTCTCCGGCGGGATCATTTGTCAAGGGGTCCGGGAGCTTTTTGCCAGGCACCGAGGTATCATTAGACGAAGGGTCCGGAAGCTTTTTGCCGGGCACCGAGGTATCATTAGACGAAGGGTCCGGAAGCTTTTTGCCGGGCACCATGGTGGTGCAGGCAAACACACTTAAAAACATTGTCAAAAACAGCAGCGAGGCCGAGAGTCGCATAGTTTTATGTTGGAATGGTAGTACGGTTTTGGTGGCGGTCAGCTTTGCAGCTGGCTTGCGTCTACCCCGACTTCTGGAGCTTTCCGTCTTTCAGAATGCGATACAAGCTGCCCCGCCAGCGGACTTTGCGGCCCGTGAAGCTCCATGCCCAGATACCGAAGCCGAGGATGTCCTTGATCGGCACAAGAACAAGCCATTTCAACCACTGCGGTGAACGAATGACCCTTCTGTGCAGGACGAACGCAAGGCAGTACCGCATCATGACTGCGGACCCGAGAATGGACAGCGAGAGGGCGGTCGGACCATCTGCGATGAGGAGAAACAGGGAAAAGGGGACAAGGTGCGTAATGCCGTACCCGGCAAACCCCTTCGGTCTCGATGCCCGGTAGGTCCGCGCCCACCGGAGCTGATGCCTGCAGTGATCAGCGACGCTCATGGGACCCGCAACGTTTTCGATGACGTGTCGGGAGAGGATGATCGAATACCCCCGCTTCCACAGCCGGTTGCCGATCTGGTAGTCGTCTGCAAGGTAGTCAGCAATCTCGGAAAAGCCGCCGATGTCCTCCAGCGCCTTCTTTGAGAGCACCAAAGATGCCCCTAATCCGAACGTTATGCCTTCCAGCCGTCGGGCTACAAGCACGGACGGAATGAAGTCGAGCGCGATCGTCAGGGACTCAAGCGCAGCTCCTATCGATTCCGGGTTTGAGATCTTGTATAAAGATGTGACCAACCCGACATTTCGGGAGCTGAGGTATTCCGCCATGCTTCTCGCGAGATAGGACCGGTCCACTCGCATGTCGCTGTCACTAATAGCGATAATGGGGTACCGGGCTGACTCCACCAGCCCTTCGAGATTCGACACTTTTCGGTTCACGCCTGGACGGCCCGTACTGACGACCATACGGACGTTGCGGTCCGCAAGGGAAGCAACCATGCTGTTGACCCGCGAAATAGCATCGTCGTCCGGGTCTGAAAATCCGAGCAGGACCTCATATTCGGGATAGTCCTGCTCGCAAAAGGTCCTGAGGTTTTCAGCAAATCCAGGGTCTATGCCCTTGAGCGGTTTGACAATTGAGACAGGAACATGTTGCGGAAGCGCCGCCTCATTTTTCTCCTTTTGAAAAAATTTCCATACACAGTAGAGAGAGAAAAGATGATAGCCGCCCGCACAGAGGAGAAGCAGGATAATGATTGCCCGAATCGTATCGATCATGATCATGTCGCTTCGCGTTCCGCGCCATGGCTCGTCAACGGGATTGCCAGTGACCAAGGCTCCCTTGCACGCTCATAGAGATCTATGGTATTATAAATCGCCGCCTCGTTCACAGTGTTGCTCGCCATCTTCCTTTCTCTGCTATACTATACTACAAAACGACAAAAAAATGTACCCGCGAGAAAACGGTTTCAAAGGAGGAAAGAGATGTTTCGGGACACACCGCGTCGACGTCAGACATAAAGACCTTTCACTCCATGAATTAAATGAATTTCTTCAAGATTGTGGCAGGGGGAGCGCACCTTCTCTATATGATTGTGGCACTCTTTGCGGCCTTTCCGCAGGAATTAAAACATATACATAAAAACCGTTCATCCGTACAAAATATGGACGGCGAAGCTTTTCCCTTTCAGGGAAAACGGCACCCCTCGTGCGAGATCGTCGCAATACAAACCGGAATGGGAGCTGCGAATATTGAAACCGCGTTCTGGCGCGTACTCAAGGAGCGCCGCCCCGATATTGTTCTGTCCGCTGGGTTTGGCGGCGCCCTGTACGAAGATGCCGGAATAGGAGATATCGTATGGTCTTCCCGCTCCCTCCTCATCGGGGGAGACAGGACGGAGCGACTCGAACATGTCCGTGAAGACGCCGTCCCTGATTCCCCCTTCATCAGGCGAATAGGGGAAAAACTCAGCGAGAAGACCGCCGCTGCTGAGGGAATCATCGTTACCCTCTCGGAAATGATGGCGAAAGCGAAAATCAGGAAGCTGATTCCCGTCAGCCTCCCCTTCCCTGTGTGCGATATGGAAACATATTATCTTGCGAAGCTCTCGCATCAGAATCGGATCCCCTTTATCGCACTACGCTCGATCACCGACCGGCTGGGTGAAGATGTTCCTCAGGGACTTCATGCGGTAACAGACGAGAAGGGTCAGTACCGTTTTTTGCGGGCCTTAGGCCTCCTTCTCGCAAAGCCGAAGCTGGTCCCAGCGAGCATAAAATTAGGGAGAAACGCAGCAAGGGCTTCGAAGAACCTGGGGAAGGCCGTAGACTCGCTGGCGGAAATTCTGTCTGCCTTCACGCTTCCGGTGTAAGGCATGAGGAAAGGTCTCTTGCGGAAAACAGTTCTTCATGCATGTGAAGACGGGCATCCAGCAAGAACATCATAGCCCCGAGTTCCCGCTTCCGCGCGAATGTATTAAGGTTTCCACTTGATTGTCCGATTTGGCAATTTGGGACTCGAGTTGAATTTATTTGAGTATCTGCCGGTGAGCTTTTTCCCTTTTGCAGCAATTCAATGGCGAAATATGGTCGAAAGCGCAAGCAGGGTAATCCCCGGCAACTGATAAAATGCTAACGACGTTCATTCAGGCTTGCCGGCTGATGCGCCGGGTCCGGACCGTTCCACCAGCCTCCTCCGAGCGCCATAAATAAGGCTGCGGTGTCAACCAAGCGGTTTGCGCGCGCCTGCACGAGATTGATCACAGCCTGCTGATAAGCCTGCTCCGCAGTGAGCAACGATAAGTACTTGACATAGCCGACTTCAAACTGTTTATGTGCAAGATCGAGACTCCGCCTCGCTGCCTGTTCGAATGCCGCTGCCGCTTTCAGCGCATCGGCATCAGATTCAAGCGCATGAAGGGCATCAGCCACGTTTTGGAATGCAACGATGACTGTGCTGCGATACTGCGCCTCCGCATCATCCAGGCCCGCTTCAGCGGCGCGTTTCCTGTGCAGCAGTGTTCCTCCCTGGAAGACAGGCTGTGTCAGATTTGCGGCAAGTGACCAGAAGCCTGTGCCTGATGTGAATAATCGACCGATTGCGGTAGCGGTGCTGCCCACATCGGCGCTCAATGTAATATTCGGCACCATGGCGGCGACCGCAACGCCAACCTGGGCAGTGGCGGAATGTAGTTGCTCCTCGGCGGCGCGCACATCCGGACGTTGCTCCACAAGTTTCGAGGGCAGGCTGACCGGTAGCTCCTGTGGAAGGCTGAGATCTGCAAGCTCGAACTTTTCCTCCACATCTTCGTTTGGAAATCGTCCGGCAAGTGCTATGAGCTGATCACGATTTTGTGCAAGCTGCTTATGTAGTGACGGCAAAGTCTGCTGAACCTGGGCAAGGGCAGCTTCCTGAGCGGCCACGTCCGACGCAGCAATGTAGCCGACTTCGAACTGCTTTCGCAATTGATTGAGCATGTCTGTTTCAATCTCGATGATACTCTCCGTAGCTGAAATCTGAGCACGAAGAGAGGACTCTTGGACAGCCGCGGCCACCACGTTCGATGTTAGCGTGAGATAAGCCGCCTCAAGCTGGAAACGTTGGAAATCGGCCTGGGCATGCAGGGATTCCACCAGCCTCCGATTGCCGCCGAACACATCTGGCACAAAAGTCACATTCGCCTGAGCAGTATGGAGAGTGTAAGGATTTTGGCCTGAAGCTAGAACGGGCGAAAGGGTGCCCGAGTCCTTCGCACGGTTGGCCGAATAACCGGCTTGGACAGCAGGATAGTAGTAGCCGGCCTGTGCGGCGACATTTTCCCGAGCCTGCCGCAATGCCGCCTTTGCTGCATCGACAGACGGGTTGGCCTTGAGCGATTTTTCGATAAGCGCGTTGAGGGGCTGCGATTTGAACAATTCCCACCACTGTTTGGGAATGTCCATGCCGGTGACAAAACGTTGCTCCTCACCACCGGGCACGTTTGCAGTAGAGGTCGTCGCGCTCAGAGGCTGGGATGTATACCCGCTTATTTCCGGAGGAGCGGGACGATGGAAGTTTGGTCCCACTGCGCAACCCGTGAAAAGGGCAACAGCCGACACTATCGCCGCAATAACTGAAAGGCGTTTTAAATAGGCGCTCATTTTCCTTGTGTTGTTCCTCCGATAGTACGGCTCATTGACTGACCTCACGCTTCGCACTCGCAACCGCCGTATGCAGGTCCCGTCGTCTTACACGGAAGGACGAGAAAGCAAGGCACTTCATCTCCTTCGATGATCAGACTACTGAGTATAAAACCTGTTCAAGCGATAAGCGTAAACCGATAAAGATGCTAGAACCACCGCAAAGCCGGGTTTCGCTCCAAGTAACTCAACCTGAGCACTGATCACGACGGCTGTGAATTCTCAACTTTTGCATTTACTCCTTTTTATCCTTTTCCCCTAAAAACACCATCTTAAGCGACGGGACAACGATGAGCAGCATGATTGGACCTACCAGCATGCCGCCGACGATCACAGTGGCGAGCGGACGCTGCACTTCACTTCCAATGCCGGTCGAAATCGCTGCAGGAAGCAGGCCTATACACGCGGATAGGCTAATCATCAGCAAAGGTCGCATAAGAGTGGAGGCGGCATGAAACATCGAGTCACGAGGCGTTCCTCCGTGAAGCTTTGCTCGATTGTAATTGGTCATCAGCAGAATTCCGTTCATAACGGAAACGCCGAATAACGAGATGAAGCCAATTCCGGCAGAAATGCTGAAATTGAGACCGGAAAGATAAAGCGCCAACACGCCACCGGCGACCGCGAAAGGAATGCCGGTGAGCGTCAGAAGACATTCCAAAAGCGAATTAAATAGACTGTAGAGCAGCCCGAAGATCAGCATGAGCGTGATAGGTACTATTATCAATAGTCGCTGCTTTGCCAACTGAAGCTGCCCGAACTCACCAGCCCACACCATTCGATATCCGTTCGGGAGCTTTATATTTTTCGCAATGAGTTCCTGGGCTTCTGCGACGGTGCTTCCCAGATCGCGCTCGCGCACACTGAATTTGATAGGGATGAATCGCTCCGTACTCTCGTGGTAAACCCAGGACGCACCCGTATCCAGGGAAATAGTAGCCAGTTCCCCCAAGGGAATGTAAGCATTTGCTCCATTCGCCATTTGATATGCCACCTTGATATTTCTAATTTTATCGATGCTGTCACGATACGCGGGAGGGAACCGGATGGAAACGCCGAACTGGCGGCCCTCCCCCTCCAGCACTGTAGTCGCCACCACGCCTCCTATTGCAGCTTGAACGACTGAGTTGATGTCGCCGGAATTCAGGCCATATCGAGCGGCCTTGGCCCGATCGATCTTGATATTCAGATTTGGTTGCCCGAGCACTGGGAAGACGCCGAGATCTGTTACGCCCCGCACCCGGCTCATCTGGTCGCGGACCTGCCCGGCCAGCGTCGTCAAGGTTTCGAGATTGGGCCCGATAATCTTGACCGAATTAGCACCTTTTACTCCCGAGATCCCTTCTTCGATGTTGTCCTGGATGTATTGCGAAAAATTGAAGCTGATTCCCGGAAGTTCGTCGTTGAACTCATCCTGAATCTGCTGAATCAATTTTTCTTTGGTCAGCCCCTTGGGCCATTGTTCTCGCGGTTTGAGAGGTGCGAACAACTCTACGTTGGAGAACGGCGATGCATCACTGCCGTCGTCGGGGCGTCCGTGTTGTGACGTCACTGTAATGACCTCCGGATGCTGCAGCAGAATCAGCCTCATTTTTCTCGCCGCCGCCTCGCCATCTTCAAGTGAAAGTGTCAATGGCATAGAGGCACGAATCCAAAGGTTGCCTTCTTCGAGAGCTGGAAGGAACTCGCTGCCTAGGTGCAAAGCCATGAATACAGTGGCGGCAAGAGCAGCAATTCCGCTCAATACCATGATCACCTGATGTGCCAGCGCAAACCGAAGCACGGGCTTATAAATACGGTGCAAAGCTCGGACAACGAATGTCTCGGCTTCCTTAAGGTGCTCAGGGACTAGCAGGGAAGTAAGCACGGGAGTGACGCTGAACGTAGACAGTAGCGCGCCTGCGAGCGCGTAAGCATACGTACGCGCCATGGGCCCGAAAATCTGCCCCTCAACGCCCTGCATGGTAAAGAGCGGGACAAAACCGGCAACCGTGATCAGCCCCGAAAAAAGAATCGCCTTGTCCACCTGCATCGCGCTGATCAGAATGAGCCGCAGGCGGTCCGTCCATCCGTGAACCGATGCGGAGCGTAAGGGGATTCTAGTAGGGTCCGGCCCAAAAACTCCCTCCGTGAGCCGGTGAACAATTCCCATTCTTTCTTCAGGAGTTTTTTGAAAGTTGCGGAAGACATTCTCAACGAGAATAACCGCCGAATCCACAATGATGCCGAGATCAACCGCACCAACTGACAGCAGGTTGGCGCTTTCTCCACGCAGCACGAGAAGGATAACCGCGAAGAGAAGCGCAAAGGGGATGTTCAATCCGACGATGATCGCACTGCGGAGATTTCCAAGGAATATCCATTGAACTATGAAAATCAAAAGACATCCAAACAATAGATTATGGAGGACAGTATGGGTGGTGACGTCGAGCAACGATTGGCGATCGTAAAAAGGGACAATCTTGACACCCGGCGGCAGGCTTCCGTCGCTATTCATCTTAGCGATTTCCGCCTTGACCTTCGGGATCATTTCGTGGCCTCGCTCGGTCCGACTCATCACTACGATTGCCGAAACCGCATCGTCCTCCTTGTCACGTCCCCAGATGCCGAGTCTCGGCACATAACCGACAGAGACCTTCGCAACATCCTTCACCAACACGGGAACGCCATTTGCCTGGCTGAGAACGACATTTTCGATGTCATCGACTTTGTAGCCTTTGGTCAGGTCATCTTCGCCGCCATCATCGATCAACCCGACTCCCCGGATATTGATCGATTGTTGTCCAATGCGGATTTCGCGTCCACCGACATTGAGGTTCGCGTTACCAAGCGCGGTCAGCATTTGCGGCACCGTAACGTTATAGACTTCGAGTCTGAGGGGATCGGCCTCAACCTGGAATTGCTTCGTCGGGCCTCCCCAACTGTTAACCTGAACAATGCCTGGAATGGTCAGCAGTCTGCGCCGCACGATCCAATCCTGGACCGTGCGAAGGTTGATAAGACCGAAATGTTTCGATCCGATTACCTGATAACGATAGATTTCGCCGGTTGTGCTGTTCTGTTGTATTGTAGGAGTCAGGCCGCCCGGAAGACTGACGTTTTGCTGCAGAGCCACCGCCGCCTGCGCATAGGCAAAATGATAGTCCACGCCATACTTGAACACGACCCGTACGAACGACAAGCCATAAAACGAAGTGGAACGGATCACATCAATGCCGGGTGTCGTGTAGAGTCCGATCTCGATCGGGCGAGTGTAGTACCGCTCCATCTCCTCAGCCGAGAGACCGGGCGCCTGGGCCGTGATTTCGAGGATGACGGGTGTTGGATTTGGATACGCCTCAATGTTGAGCTTCTGAAAAGCGACGAATCCAGCCCCGGCAAAAAGCAAAAGGCCGACCATGACGATCGCTCGGTGGCTTAGACAAAATGATATAATATTCTTGAACATGTCTAATCGGTCGGATGGGCTTCCAGCATATTGCTAAGGAATATGCCTCCATCGGTAACTGCGAGTTCGCCTGGATTGAGACCCTCGACAATTTGATCCCAGCCGTCTTTTTGCAGACCGAGTTTAACGGTCCTTTGTAGGAACTGATGACGATCGGTCGTTACCCAGACGGTCATGGTGCCGTCCCCTTCCCGGACCACGCCAGTGGCTGGTATCGCGACGGCTTTCAGGGGTTCTTGAACGCGAATCATGATGCTTGCGAGCATTCCGGGACGCAGCTCGCTTCTGGGATCTGCAACTTTTGCGCGGATCTTGGTCCTGTGAGTATTCGGATCAACGACGGCGTATATCTTGTAAATCTTGCCCTCAAACACACGGTCAGGATAGGCCATGACCCTGACGGTAACTGGCTGCCCCACTTGAAAAAGTGGGGAGTCGCTTTCGCTGACGTTTGCAACCGCAACCCGACTAACAAGCGCTGGCTCGATCTTGCCTGTCGTTATCATTTGATCGATTTCCGATTCCGTCTTCCCAAGAATCCGGACAGCATCGCGAGCTGATTTGAGGGCGGCTGCAGCGGTTTGTTGATCACCAATCGCCTGTTCCAGCTCCCTCTGGGACACGCCAACATTGGCCGAGTAAAGTTCCCTTGCACGTGCAAGTTCCTTATTGGCCACTTCGAGGGCCGCCGCCGCACCAACCAAAGCCGATTCAGCCTGGACAACGGAGACGTCTTCATCGAAATCAATGCCGCCGACTGCCTCCCGCTCGACCCGGAAAAGATGCGTGCCTACGGGCTCGACCTTGATTGTTTTTAGTTGTGCCTTTTCCAGGATCACGGTGCTCTGAGTCTGACTCGACGATAGACCTGAAAGTTGGCCCCGAACAGCATTTGCTTGTTCAGGGCCAAAACCTGACCGTGTTCTTGTGAAATAGATATCGATTGAGATCACCATCACTGCAACTGCTGCAGCGGCGGCCAATAGGGTAGTTCTCTTTAATTGCATGGATAGACCTCGCTCTCGACTCTAGCCTGATTGCTCATTTTGCACAGTATATAGTTTAATAATTGTTTCCCAGACCTTGCAACGCCAGATATTTTACGATACTGCGTTTTCCTCTCTCATTTTCATTAGCAGAATAAGCAATCGAATCCTGTAGCCGTCATCGAGGAAATGAACGCATCTCAGCTACTGATCTGGTATCGGTTTCGCGAAAGGAACACTAACCATCGACGCTCACCATGTAGCCGGCGCCCCGTATCGTATGGAGAAGCCGCGGCGAGAAACCTTTGTCTATCTTACGCCGAAGACGGCTGATCTGAACATTCAGAACACCGGCATTGGAATCAAAATGACAGTCCCAGACCGACTCCAGCAGGGCCGTGCGCGTCACTATTTGGTTTTGATGCCGCACTAAATGCTCAAGCAACCGAAATTCCCGCGGTTGCAAGGAGATCGGCCTTCCCCCTCGTTCAGCCGTGCGGGTTCGCAAATTTAACTTCAGATCTGCGACCTGCAATTCTTCCATATTCTTCAATTGAAGGTGTCGGCGAGTCAGCGCCTCCACTCGAGCCAAAAAATGTGAAAAGGTGAATGGTTTGATAAGGTAATCATGGCCAACCTTGCGAAGCCCCCGCACACGTTCGTCCAGCATCGCCAAAGCTGTGAGAATCAGAACCGGGGTTCTTTTGTCGAGTTTCGTAAGGATTTTGACGATCAAGAGGCCATCAACGTTGCCGGACAACATTCTGTCGACGATTATAATGTCCCACTGTTTCCGGACGGCAAAATTGAGGCCTTCCGCAAGCTCGTTACAGCAGGTGACTATATAACCTGCTTCCTTAAGGCCCTTACGGATAAAATGTGCTGTATCCCGTTCATCTTCTATAATCAAACAATGCATGCTCATAAAAAACATGGCTCCTAGGCGCCTGGCTCCGAGAGCCATTATGTGCTTATTATAGTGATATTGTCTTTCCGTTCCATTTCCGTTAGATTAACATTTGGAAAGGTTGATGAGGGTGCAGGATAGGGGCTGAATCAAGAGAAGAAACTATGAAGGGCGCGGTTATTGATCGCTGTTCACTGAGAGGGACTAGGCGGCAGGTCAAGCCGGGCTAACAGGCCAGGGGAAGCATCTTCTAGATGGAGCGAGGCTCCGTGCAGCTGAGCAATGGCGTCAACAATCGAAAGGCCAAGCCCGGTTCCAGGCACATTTTGGTCAAGGCGATAGAAACGCTGGGTCACCTTGGGACGCTCCTCGGGCGGGATCCCCGGCCCGTTGTCCTGAACTACGACAGACACTGTTCCCGGAGCGGACAAAAGGTATAATTTATTTTGGGGGGTAAAGCGAAGTCAGGTGAAATAATGTTATTCCTAGTGTTGCAGGTTGCTTGAGTCTGAAGGGCAAAAGAAAATTAATGCAAAGAAACCCATTGTAATGCCGATAACAAAAGGATTTAAAGAACAAAACGGGGAACCAAGCACAAATCCAAGGAATCAAAATAAATTGTGTTTTCTCCTTCACGCGGCAGGGGTGGGCAAGACGGCTGGCCAGCTGCTGCGCATTGCTGACACTGCGCGGAGAAGCGGCGAGTGCGCTGATCAGCAGAATAACCGAAATAGGATAGCTTAAAACTTAACCTTCCCCTCTCATCAGAAACAGGTTTCCTGAATGACCTTCTTTGCTTCTTCTTTGGTGATACCATATTGATAATAGATATATAATGACACCATGTCAGCAAGTTGGGCTACAGGAATATCCGGCATGATTTCAAGAATCTCTTCCTTAAAATAGTTTGCTGCTTCACAAAGAGGCATTTTGTCTTTGTCCATCATTCGTTTCTCCTTTGCTTTATATTTGACGACCTAATTCAACCTTCTAAAAAAAGAGAAAAAAAGTTTACCCACCTGTGCCCAGATGAAATCAAGTATAAGCAACAACATGATGACAGTCAAGACTGACCCTTGAAAGAGTAAGCAATGGATAACTGCATGGTTTTACCGTTGCGGTTTTCCGTGTTGTACCCTCCCTGAATCGTGAAACTCAGGGATCACAAGGCCGGTTGGAAGTAATTAAGATTACAACCGATTTCAAAACATTTCTTTTTTGGGAGGCCAGTGTACCTTCGATGCGTCTATGGAATTTCTATTTTTGCACTCTCCTCGCAGGTTGCTGGTCCAAACCCGTCAGCGCCTCCTATGGAAATAAAAGGGCCAGCCTAAATCGGCTGGCCTTTCTTTTTGTAGTACGCGCCTCCATATCCTCGAGGCCTACCCCGCCTGGATCTTCTCTTCCTCCTCCTGCCGCGTCTTACATTCTATGCAGAGTGTGGTTACAGGCCTTGCTTCGAGCCGCTTGTGGCTTATCTTTTCCCCGCACGATTCGCAAATGCCATAGGTGCCGCTTTCAATCCTGGAGATCGCATCTTCTATCTTCTTTAGCATTTTCAGATCCCGCCCACGCAGCCGGAGGAGGAAATTGCTGTCCAGTTCCGCAACGGCTTGGTCCGTTGGATCGGGGAAGCTTTCCTTCTCCTTGCTGAGCTTGTTGTTGAGCGTGTGTTCTGCTTCGGAAAGAAGATCTCCCCGTTGTTTTTCGAGCTTCTTTTTGATCGCTAGAAGTTTATTGTCCATTCCAACAACCTCTCAATGCTGTATGGAGGGCATTGCCGAAAGCGAGGATCAGGATGCTTGCCCTTTGCAAAGTACTATACTATATCAAAAAAGGCCGTTAGAGTCAATTGATAAAATAGAATTTATCTAAGGACAGCCACCGTGAAGCGTCAAAGGCCCTGGCCGACAGATTGACAAAACCAGATGACGCGGGTAAGATTGCTCATGCCGAGCGAAACGCGAGGACGCATCAAGGCCATGATGCCCCGATGCACAAATTTTCTTCGGGTTTTTTGAGATCCGTTTTCCACTGATGGCAACACTGGCGGCAGTTGCCTCGGCAGCACGGGATGAAGAAGAAAGCCATTCATCATATGAAAAAATCAAAAAATCGCAGACAAGACCACGGTGATTTCAACAATAATCCCTTCGAGTCTCTCAAAAGTTTTAAGCCCGCCGCCGATGCCTCCCGGGAAAAGACGGCCACGACGCCAAAGCGAAAAGAAAAGGCTGATGACGATACCGGCCTCTTTCTGCGAGCCGTTCAGGGGGTAAGAACAATTCCGCGTCGGTTCGAGAATCGGCAAGACGCGATGCAATACAAAACCGCAACCCCCCCTGAAGAAGAGGACACGGACGAACAAGGGCTCTTTCTTCACGCCATTCAGGAAATCAGTGATGCTCTCCGCGATGAATCACTGAAGACCAATGAGGATGAACCGGAGCGCAGATCGACGGGCAGTCGGATACGAGAGCTGAAGCGGGGGACGATCACGCTGTCGGGTGAGCTCGACCTCCACGGATATGTGAAAGAGGAGGCGCTGAAACGCCTTGAGCGGTTCATCGCGGAAGCGTACAGAGGCGGACATCGTGCGGTCCTGGTCATCACCGGCAAGGGGATCAATTCTGCCGGCGGGCCGGTGCTCCAGGGCGCTGTTGCAGAGTGGCTGCGGGGAAAGGGAAGAGGGATGGTCGCGGAGTTTGCGCCGGCTGCGCGCAACATGGGCGGGAGCGGTGCGTTCGTGGTATTTTTGAAGGGTAAATAGAATCCCAACAGCATCTCATTTTTCCGATGCGAACTGTCGCAAGGCTTATAGAATGTTCTGTTGACAATTTTCCCTCCGACCATTAAAATCTCCTGCAGCAATAACACAATAACATCCAGCACGCCAGAGGAGACTCACTGTGGCAATTGCGGTAAAGAACCCCATTGTGGAGATGAACGGCGACGAGATGACGAGGATCATCTGGAAGATGATCAAGGAAAAGCTGCTCTTTCCTCATCTCGCCATCGACCTGAAATACTATGACCTCGGCATCAAGCACCGCGACGAGACCGGTGATACAGTAACAGTAGATGCCGCGAAAGCCATCATCGAGTACGGGGTGGGTGTGAAGTGCGCAACGATCACACCGAACGCGGCGCGAGTGAAGGAGTACCATCTTATGAAGCAGTGGCCGAGTCCGAACGGAACGATCCGTTCGATTCTAGACGGAACGGTCTTTCGCAAGCCGATCATCGTGAAAAACATTCCTCCGGCGGTGCGTAGCTGGAAGAGGCCGATCAGCATCGGCAGGCACGCTTATGGCGACATCTACAGGTCCGTAGAATATCAGGTTAGGGGGACGGGCACGGCGGAACTTGTGTTCACGCCGGCAAGTGGAGAACCTGTATGCCTTGCGATTCACGAGTTCAAGGGCCCGGGTGTGATCATGGGCATGCACAACACCGAGAGGTCCATCAGGAGTTTCGCAAAAGCCTGCATCAATTATGCTCTGGGCGAAAAGACCGATCTCTGGTTTGGCGCAAAAGACACCATATCCAAGACCTATCATGCCTATTTTAAAGAAATCTTCGGCCAGGAGACAGCAATGCGAAAGGCGGATTTCGATAAACTGGGCATAACGTATCGCTACATGCTTATCGATGATGCAGTGGCGCAGATCATGAAGGCCGAGGGAGGCATGCTCTGGGCATGCATGAACTACGACGGCGATGTGATGAGCGACATGGTGGCCTCAGGCTTCGGGAGCCTGGGGCTTATGACCTCAGTCCTCGTCTCGCCGGAGGGCAAATTTGTGTACGAGGCAGCACATGGTACGGTCATGCGCCATTACTATGAGCATCTCAAGGGAAACCCTACGTCGACCAACTCGGTAGCGTCTATTTTTGCATGGACAGGAGCGATCGCTCGGCGCGGGGAGCTGGACGGAACCCCGGCGGTGGTGGAGTTTGTTCGCAGGCTCGAGTCGATCGTAGTTAAGACTATAGAAAATGGGTTCATGACGAAGGATCTGGCCGCGATCGCGGAGCCGAGGCCTAAGAAATACGCGCTCACCGAGGAGTTCATTGATAAGGTGGCTGCGCAGTTTTAACCTTGGACCTGTCATAGCTACCGGATTCCGCAGATCGCACTGAGCCGAGGTCTGATGATGGCACGACACCTTTTTCCCAAACGCTATCATCTGTTGACAATGCCTTTTGCAACATGCTAATATTAAAAGGAATTTAAGGATTTATATCAGGGAGGTCAGGTGGCAGGGGAAAAAATACTCGATATTGACGACAGCCCGACCGTACAGAGGCTCATTGAAATGATCCTGTCGTCGCAGGGCTACCAGGTCATCCTTGCGTCCGATGGCGAGGAGGGTATTGCAAAAGCTCGGTCTGAACGGCCCTCCGTTATCCTTGTGGACTTCGTGATGCCCAAGATGAATGGGTTTCAGGTCTGCAAGACGCTAAAGGAAGACCCTGATTTCAAGGACACACCCATCATCCTTGTGACTTCCAAGGGCGATAAGGTCGGCAGCAAGTTCGTGGACGTACTCGGCATCACCGAATACTTTACGAAGCCTTTCCAGCCTGAAGAGCTCCTTGCAAAAATCCGCGAAGCTATCGATAAACAAAAACCGGCGCGTGCAACCCAACCGCCTGCAGAGCCTGCGCAGGAAACCATTCCGGTCATCCCGCCATCTGCCCCAGCCGGGCTCGAGGCAATGATCAGATCCACAGTTGAGCGGGTAATGGATGAATTCTTAAAAAAGACGCTACCGGAAATGATTAGGAAGGAGCTGGGGAAAGCACCGCATCCCGAGACCCCGGGCATTCAAGGGAACCTAGCCAGCTTCAGAATAGTCGAAGTACTGCAATTACTCGGGCTTCAGCGCCAGACGGGCAGGCTCGAGATTTCCCGGAACGACGAAAACGCCGAGATCTACTTCAAGGACGGTATGATTGTGTTCGCGTCGACGAACGTCGGTGGCGGGACATCCGGCTTGGAGGGGCTGCTCAGGAAATCCTGCAGGCTGCCGGAAAATGGATTCCGACATGCTCTCCGCATCGCCGAAATGACCAGCCAGCCAATCGATCGGATTCTGGCGCAGGAAAAAATGCTCGATATCAAAACCTTTGCAGACTGTCTCAAGCGCCACACAGAGTCAGCGGTGTATAAAGTTATGGCATGGAACGAAGGGACCTTCTTTTTTGAAAAAGCCCCTCCACCATTATTCGCCACGCAAATGCAGCTCAAGGTGGACGACCTTCTTCTTGAAGGAGCGCGCCGGGCGGACGAATGGACACTTATTCACCAAAAAATCCCAAGTTTTACCGTCGTATTTGAACCCATGATCGGGGATGCTGAGGAACTCTCGGCGCGCGGCATGAGCAATGCTGATATGAAAGTCTTCTCGCTTGTAAATGGAAAACGAACGGTGCAGGATATCATCGATGAGTCCTGTCTGAGCGAGTTTGAGGTGGCAAAGAGCATGTTCATCCTGCTCTCAGTGAACCTCATCAGGAGGAAACAATAGGATGCAGCTGGGCCTGTAACTGTAACGAAATAAAAGGAAAACTTGACAGTACAAAAGAAATATGTTAATTTTTTGTGTATCCTTTGCACTGTAAAGAGGAGAAAAAAATGGCCAAGATACTCATAGCAGACGACAGTCTGGCAGAGCTCCAGTTATTTCAGGCGACTCTTCAGTCAACTGGCCATACGCTTGTAACCGTAATGGATGGTGAAGCAGCGGAAGATAAGGTAAAGTCCGAAAAGATCGACCTGATTATCTTGGATGTTATCATGCCTAAAAAAAATGGTTTTCAGGTCTGCAGGGACATAAAAAGCAATGACCAGTTCAAGAACATTCCGATTATCATTGTTACGTCAAAAGACCAGGAGAGTGACAAATTCTGGGGAATGAAGCAGGGCGCCGATGAATATTTAATCAAGCCGTTCAAACCCGAAGACCTGCTGAAGGTCGTTAAAAAGTACATCTGATCCCTGGAGGTGTGCCCGTTTTGGCTGAACTTGATAATGATGCCAATGCCGATGTGCTGGATTTGATACCGGAGGAGGAAATACGAATATGCCTCTTCCGTATCGGCGAGGACCTCTATGCCATTCCGGTCGAAATGCTGACCGAGATCATCCTTCTCCAGAAAATTTTCCCTGTTCCGACCACACCGCCTCACATTCTCGGAATCATCAACCTGCGAGGCAACATCGTTCCGATCGTCGACATACGACCAGCGCTGGCGCTGCCAGCTCAGGGAACACCGGGCCAAATCGCAATCATGAAACACGGCTCCCTCAACCTCGGCATTGTCGTCGATAACGTTTATGAAGTGGTCGGCGTGCCCGAGAGCAGCATCCTTGCGCTTCCTTCCGATGCGGAATCCCAGGACGGTGGAAGCCATAGCCGTTTTTTGAAAGGTTCCATACAATGGAAGGCAGGCGTTGCGACACTCCTCGACATCATGCAGATTGTTGAGGAGATCAAATTGCCGTGATTCGATTGAACCGGGGCGACGGATGCCTCCGCGCCAATGACTGTTCTACGGCATAGAGCTAAGGAGCATTTATGAAGATCAGAAATCCTTTTTATCGATTGAGCATCAGAACCAAGATCGTGCTCATGATTATAAGTATGTCGGCGATCTTCGGATCAGGCATCCTCGCGTTTGTCTATGTTCAGATCCAGAGCACTCTCCGCGACGAGGCAATAAACAAAACTCGTATCCTGGCCGATGGATTGAGCGTCAAAGCTGCTGAACCGGTGCAGGTCGAAGATCTCAACGCGCTCCAGGTCATTCAGGGCGAGGCCATCGGTCAGTCCGACGTTGCGTACTGCTTCATCAAGGATGGCAGAGGCCGTGTGATCTCATCCTCCTTCGAAGGGAATCAGGTTCCTCCCGTCCTCCTGAACATCAATACCTTGCAGCCCGGGACGCCGCGGGAAGCGTCTGCCGTCGTGACACTCAAAGGCAGCGTCACCGAGGTCATCGACATCGCGTCACCCGTCGCCGGCGGCACCCTTGGTTCAGTACATGTGGGACTGAACATGACCAAGATCAGGGACAATATCAAAAGCCTCCTCATGTTCATCATGGCCGTGGGCATCGTCTCACTTGGCATTCTATCCGCCGTCACCCTTGTTCTATCCGCCGTCACCATTGCTCCGGTACGGGACCTCATGCGGGTCGCAGAAGCCCTGGGTCGAGGCGATCTTTCAAAGAAGGCGAGAGTAACTACCGGTGATGAGCTTGGCCAACTGGGTGAGACACTCAACCGTACGATTGACCGGCTCCAGGGCCTGATCCAGACCGAGTCAGACCGGGACAAGATGCAGCACCAGGTGATGGACCTGCTCTCGGTCGTAAGCACGGCCGCGGAAGGAGACCTCACCGTAAAAGCCGAGGTGACCGCCGACGCCCTGGGTTCCGTGGCCGATGCATTCAATCTCATGATCACAGGACTTACAACCCTCGTGACCCAGGCAAGCAACGTGGCGAGTGAGATTCAGCGATCGACATCGGAAATCCTTCACTCCTCAGAGCGTATGCGCCGGGGCGCTGAGGTTCAGGCGGCACAGATTCGAACCGCATCGGAAGCCGTGAACACCATGTCCCAAACGACACGGAGAGTGTCCGAGAACGCTGAAGCAGCCACGCAGACCTCGCTCAAGGCGACGCAGGCAGCGGTCAAGGGCGGCTCCTCTGTGACGGAAACCATAAAAGGTATGCAGCGAATCCGGGCTACAGTGCAGTCAACCGGGAAAAAGATCAAAGGCCTCGGCGAACGCTCCCTCGAGATCGGCGCTATCATCGAAGTGATTAATGAAATAGCAACCCAGACGAACCTCCTTGCCCTTAACGCTGCAATTGAGGCTGCCCGCGCAGGCGAGCAGGGCAAGGGTTTCGCCGTGGTGGCCGATGAAGTACGGAAGCTCTCCGAGCGAGCCGCACGGGCGACGAAGGACATTACCGGCCTCATCAAAGGTATCCAGGTTGAGACAAGCGAGGCCGTGACCGTTATGGAGGAGGGTACCCGTGAGGTGGAAGAGGGGACTAAGCTGGCAGACCAGGCAGGCGCGGCGCTCCGCGAGATCGAACAAATAGTGGAGCAGACCGCTGGCCATGTGAGGGACATTACGAGGGTCGCAGGCGACCAAGTGAAAGTGACGGCGAGCGTGGTGGGTTCCATGGACAGCATCCTGAAGCAGACCCAGGAGACCACGCACGGTGTCCAGGATACCGTGACCACGATCGGCAAGCTGGCAGAGCTGTCCAAACGGCTGACGGACGCTATCGGCAGATTCAAACTCGGCAGAGAGATTGCTCCCCAGCCGGAGGAGACGGAACTACCCGTCCTTGAAAACTTTACGCCTGTCGCAGATCAGGTGACTATAAGTGACGAGGAGATTAAGCTCGGTTTCATCGAATAAAACACATGGGTGCGCTGTTTGATAAATCAAGCATCATTGAATTTTTCCTCGTAGAGGCTGGCGAGCACATCCAGAACCTCAATAAGGGACTTCTGTCCCTCGAGAAGGACCCCACCGACGGCTCCATGATAGATGAACTGTTTCGCGCGGCGCACACGCTAAAGGGCTCCGCCGCCATGATGGGCTTCCAGGGGATCAGCGATGTGGCGCACAAGGCCGAGGACATGCTCGGCCAGTTTCGTTCCGGCTCTATTCCTATCCGGAAAGAGACGATGAATTTTCTGTTTGACAGCGTCGATGCCATCAAGCTCATGGTCGACGGAGTGGCGGCAAAGAAGCCCGAAGACCCGCTTGTGATCGAGAGCATTGTCCAAGCGTACAAAGATGTCATAGAAAAAGCGCGCTCCACTTCCGAGGAGTCACCCCTTCCGCCCCCCTCAAAGGTTCCACCTGCATCGCAAGTGGCGAAACCCGCTAAGCCCGCCACCCCGATCACGGCGAAAAAGAATGATTACATCGATATGGCATGGGCAAGAACATTCGGTACGGAGGAAGAGATTCTCGACGTAGAGCCGCTGAAGGAAGAACCGCAACCTGGAGAACAACCCTCGACGCCTGATGCAGCGTCACCCGCGGCCCCAGACGCCGTGCGAGCGTCGCAAGAGCAGGCGGCGCCGGAGGCAGCGCCGACGGCTGAAAGCTCGCTCAAGCAGGAGATAGAAGAGTCAAAAAAAGCGGGGGTTTTGGAGAAGCGCGGCGTGGGCCGACGGGCCATGGACGCGCCCGAGCTGGAGAAACAATTCATCCGCGTCAATATAGAGCGGCTCGACAACCTCATGAACTTGGTTGGGGAGATGGTCGTCAACAGAAACCGCCTTGTCCGCCAGGTGGAGTTCATCAAAACGCTTCGGGAAGAGCTCGCTTTCAGTCAGAGCCGACTCCTCCACGAGATCAAGAAATTCGAGGAAAAGTACGAGTATACTCTGAATTACAGCGTGTCAAATCCGCAGGTCGCGACGCGGGCCACCGATTTTTTTGAGCTCGAGTTCGACCGGTATGACGATTTCAACCTCCTGTCACGCAAACTTACCGAGATCACGAATGACACGAATGAAATCATGACCGAGCTAGAAGGCTTCTTTGACTCGTTCGAACTCGACACAGCCAAGATATCCTCGATCACCACGAACCTCCAGGACGAGATTACCATGGCCCGCATGGTAGAAATGGACAGGCTTTACCAGATGTTCCGTCGTCTTGTCCGCGACCTTGCCCAGGAGGAAAACAAGGAGGTGAACATGGTCTTGTCGGGTGGCGAGACTAAGATCGATAAGACGATTTTCGAGATCATCTCCGACCCGCTCATGCACATGATCAGGAACGCCGTTTCCCATGGTATCGAGACTGTGGAGGAGCGACGCAGCCTCGGGAAAGATCCGACAGGAGCACTCATCCTTAAGGCCCGCCACGAGGGAAACAGCATCATTCTCGAGATTGAGGACGATGGTCGCGGCATGGACCCTGCGATCCTCAAGAAGACCGCGGTGGACAAGGGATTCATGAGCTTTGACGAGGCCCAGAGTCTTACTGATCTTGAAGCGATCAATTTGATTTTCCGTCCCGGGTTCTCCACGTCGCAGACCGTGGGCAGGATCTCCGGCAGAGGGGTGGGCATGGACGTGGTCTCTGACCACCTGGCAAAGATAAACGGCAGGATCGAGATCAAGACCGAAAAAAGCGTCGGCACCCGGTTTGTCATCAGGCTCCCCCTCACGCTCGCTATCGCACAGGCACTGATCGTGAAGATCAAGGACCAAGAGATGGCAGTTCCCATGAACCTTGTGGAGGAGACGACGCGATATTCATTTAAGGAAATCCAGCGGACTGCCGGTGATGAGACGGTAAACCTGCGCGGTACGTTCATCAAACTCCTCAGATTGAACGATATCTTGGGCATGGGGAAGTTCCCCAAAAAAGAGGAGGCCTACCGCCATCCGACCCTCATACTCGGCATGTCGGAAAAACGTCTCGCGCTCATGGTGGAGGATATCGTCGGGCGTGAAGAGATCGTTGTAAAATCGCTCGGCGATTATCTAAAGGGAGTTAAATTGTTTTCTGGTGCCACGATATCGGGTGAGGGCAACGTCCGCCTCATTCTCAATGTCTCATCGCTTTTTGGTGAAGATGTCGTGATGACCAAGGCAAGCTTTATATCTTCGAGGGAAATGAAGGAAACGGCGGTTCCCGAAGCGGCAAGGAGGAAGCCAAAGGTCTTGGTAGTCGACGACTCGATCAGCATCAGGAAGTATGTGCAGCGGTTTCTTGACCGCACGGGCTATGAGGTTGAAGTGGCTTCGGATGGCATGGAGGCGCTCAACATCCTGGGCAAGACGAGGTTTGATGCGGTTGTCACTGACCTCGAAATGCCGGTTATGCATGGATATGACCTGATTGCCGAGATGAAGCGAAACCCGGCGCTCATAAATACCCCTGTGATTGTGCTCACGTCGAGGGCGGGGGAGAAGCACCGGCAGAAGGCGATCGAGATGGGAGCGCAGGATTACCTCGTAAAGCCGTTCGAGGAACAGGAAATGCTTGGGGCGCTTAAAAAGCTTCTAAGCGGGGACGCTCTCGCGCGGCGGATGTGATCACTCGATAATATGGACTGATGTACCCATTTTCTGATATTATCTCAGAGAGGCGAGAGCTATGCCATTCCGTAATCTTAGCAGCTGAATTCAGGCGGGAGGCGGGTGTTGAGCGAAGATTGTGGGGGGACCATTCTACGACAAGGATAGGGAAGTCATGATTTCCGATTTTGAGAGGTTGTTCCATGCCGGTTAAGCTTCTATTAGCAGACAAGAGCATCACCATCCAGAAGGTTGTGGAGATGCTGTTTTCGGGCAGAGAATACGAAGTCGTATGCGCGAGCGACGGTGAGACAGCGCTCTCCGAGGCTTCGCGAGTTGTACCTGACGTTGTGCTCGCGGATGTCGATTTGCCACGCATTGACGGTTATAGTTTCGCCGCCCGCATCAAGCAGGCCCCTGTGCTCGCACAGACGCCGGTGATCCTCATGATGAGCAGGGACGATGTATACAACGATGCCAAAGGCCGCGAGTCCGGGATTATCGACCATATCGCAAAGCCCTTTGAATCACAGGAGCTTATCGGTAAGGTAAAAAAGGCGCTTACCGCCGCACGATTCACCGAGCCTGCTCCCACAGCTGCGAAGCCCATAGCAGCTTCAGCGCCGCCAAAACCGCCCCAGGCACCCGCCCGACCCGCTTCACCGGCGGTTCCGCCTGCAGCGAGAGTAGAGCCCAAGCCCAAACAGGCTCTGCCGCCCGAGGATATCTTCGACATTATACAGGAAGCTCCATCACAAACAGAACTAAAGCGCGCGACAAAGCCACCTCCAGCCGAGGAGGAGGGTGTATTCGAGGTCGAGCCCGTTGTCGAAGTGGAGGAGCCGCTTGGCGGCCAGCTTGAGCAAGCCCTGCCTACTGGCGATAAGGCAATGGAAGAGATGCGGGCCGGTCTGGGCCTGGCCGACACGACGGGAGAACCTCAGCCCGCTACCGCCACCCCTGAACCACTCGATACAACGATGAAAACCTTCGAGGAGTTTGCGCCTCCATCGAAGCCTGCTCAATCTGAACCTGAACCGCCTTGGCCGAGAATGCGCCCGGCTGCTGCTCCTCGCAAGGAACCGGAGGTCGTTACGCCGTCGACACCGATGCCGCAGATATCCGAGGAGACTGTCCGCAGGATGGCCGAAGATGCCATCACACGGATGGCGAAAGAGGTTTTCGCAAAACTTCCGCCGGTGCAAGTGCCGACGATTCCGGAGAGCGAGCTTCGCAGCATGGCGGAAGCGGCTATCGCGGAGCTGGCAAAAGAGGCTTTCGAAATGCTGCCCCCCCCTCAAGCACCGAAGGTGTCCGAGGAGACGGTGAGAAGAGGGATCGAAGAGGCAGTCTCCAAGATCGCCAGAGATGTGGCGAGAGAAGTGATCGAGAAAGTGGCTTGGGAAATTATCCCGGAGCTGGCGGAGCAACTGATAAAAGAGGAGATCGAGCGTTTGAAGGCGGAAACATAACGGGAAATAAATACCAAGATCCAGGCACGTAACCACAGATAAGCCTGAATGCAGTGCATCAAATATCGGATCCTCTAGGATTTGGTGTTTGGAATTTGTAAATGTTTGGGATCTGTAACTTGATATATGAAATTTCGATAAAGGGGACTTGCTCCCCTCTTTTATTTGGATAGCGGCGCAGGCTCAGGAGAGCGTACCTCATGTCAGGAATAGAATTGCAAAAGGCTTATGAACCGAAATCGGTAGAAGAGAAATGGTACGCTTTCTGGCTCGAGAAGGGATATTTTCATGCCGACGTGGATGCCGACAATGAGCCGTTTTCGATCGTGATCCCACCACCGAATGTGACCGGGTCGCTCCATATCGGCCACGCACTGAACTCCACGCTCCAGGATATCCTTGTTCGCTGGATGCGCATGTCCCGCCGCAATACCCTTTGGATCCCGGGCACGGACCATGCAGGCATCGCCACGCAGAACGTGGTCGAGCGCCAGCTTGCCAAGGAACACATCAACCGCTACGATCTCGGAAGAGAAAAGTTCATTGAGAAGGTCTGGGAGTGGAAGAAGGAATACGGCGGTAGGATCATTGGCCAACTCAAGCGACTCGGCGCCTCCTGCGACTGGCAGAGGGAGCGCTTCACCATGGACGATGGGCTATCGCGCGCCGTTCGCGAGGTTTTTGTCACCCTTTACGAGGAAGGGCTCATCTACCGTGGAGAACGCTTGATTAACTGGTGCCCTCGCTGCCACACGGCACTGTCGGATATCGAGGTGGAGCATGAGGAGGAGAAGGGCAAGCTCTACTACATCCCCTATCCGCTCTCTCAGGACCATAATATCCGGCTTACCGTTGCCACGACGCGGCCAGAAACCATGCTCGGCGACACGGCCGTTGCCGTGCATCCGCTTGATCCGCGGTATAAAGACCTTGTCGGGAAGACCGTTGATCTTCCGCTAACCAACAGGAAGATCCCGATCGTCGGCGATTCGATCCTCGTGGATCTCGAATTTGGGACCGGCGCCGTCAAGGTTACGCCGGCGCACGACTTCAACGATTACGAAGCGGGCCAGCGTCAGATACCGAACCTTGCGCGCATCAAGATGCTCGACGATAAAGCCGAGATCCGTCCAGATATTCCTGATGTGCTCCCAGACGTGCTCAAGCAAATAGCTGGCAAACCAGCAAAGAAGGCACGCGGAATGGTGGTCGAACTGCTCCAGGAGCGTGGCTATCTCATGAAGACCGAGAACCACGCCCACTCAATCGGCAAGTGCTACCGGTGCAAGTCAGTGGTCGAGCCCTACCTCTCGCCTCAGTGGTTTGTGAAGACAGCGCCACTCGCCGGGCCCGCGATAAAGGCAGTCGAGAGCGGCAGGGTGCAATTCGTCCCAAAAGGATGGGAAAACACATACTTCGACTGGATGCGGAACATCAAGGACTGGTGTATTTCGCGCCAGATATGGTGGGGTCATCGCATCCCTGCATGGTACTGCGATGACTGCGGAACGATTACCGTGAGCCGCACGGACAGGACTGCCTGTGCACAATGCGCGAGCAAAAATATCAGGCAGGAAACGGACGTGCTTGACACCTGGTTCTCGTCGGCACTCTGGCCGTTCTCAACGCTGGGTTGGCCGGAGAGGACCAGAGATCTGGCATTCTACTATCCTACATCGGCGCTCGTCACGAGCTTCGACATCATATTCTTCTGGGTTGCCCGGATGATCATGATGGGACTGCATTTCATGGACGAGGTTCCCTTCCGATACGTCTATATCCATGCGCTTGTGCGAGATGTCGAAGGCCAGAAAATGAGCAAATCCAGGGGCAACGTCATCGACCCCATCGTGATGATCGACCAGTACGGAACCGATGCCTTCCGATTCACGCTCGCTGCTTTTGCTGCCCAGGGGAGGGACATCAAGATGTCCGCGGAGCGCATAGAAGGATACCGAAATTTTGCGAACAAAATCTGGAACGCGAGCCGGTTCGCCCTGATGAACATCGAGGACAACTTCAAGCCAAACGCTGATCTTGTGAATGAATATTCTACGCCGGCCGACAAATGGATTCTTTCACGTCTTCAGGCTGTAATTAAAGAAGTAAGCTCTGCCTTGACGGAATATCGCTTTAATGATGTAGCATCCTCCCTCTATCAGTTTATATGGCATGAGTACTGTGACTGGTATGTGGAGCTGTCGAAGGGATCTCTCAAGGATGAGAACCATTCCGTACGAAAAGCGTCCCAGACCGCACTTTTCGTAACTCTTGAAACAATCCTGCGACTCTTGCATCCTACCATGCCCTTTATTACAGAGGAGATTTGGCAGAAACTTCCGGCCGGAACGAGAGGTACGGCGAGGTCGATTATGGTATCGCCTTTTCCCAAGGCAGATGATACGCTGATCGACATCGAAAGCGAACGGTACATGCAGCCGTCAATGGACACCACTCTCGTTATTCGGAACATACGCGGGGAAATGAATATCCCTCCTTCAGCACGTCCTGAAGCAGTCATCAGGCCCCAAAACGAAGAAGCTCGGAAAATTCTTGAAGAGACTCAGACATATATCACATCATTAGCGGGCCTGTCCAAGATTCACATCGCCATGGATGCGGCCGCCCCTCCTGGCTCAGCAACAGGTGCAAGTAGTTGGGCAGTAGCGTCACTTGTTTTGCCTGAAAAGGGAATCGACATTAATGCTGAACGGGATCGGCTCATGAAAGAGATTGCGAAGATATCGAAAGATATCGATGTGTTCTCACGAAAGCTTTCGAATAAGGACTTCGTGGACAAGGCGCCGAAGGCGGTCGTCGAGAAAGACACGCTGAAGCTTGAGGAGTTCAAGGTAAAGCGCGACAAGCTTGAGCAGAGCTTGAAGATTCTGGGATAGGGAAATCAAACAGAAAATAACAATGAAATGATCTATGGAATCCACAATCAGAGATCTGATAGCGCGTGCCCTACAAGAAGATCTTGGCCCGGGGGATGTGACAACAGAGGCAACGATTCACGCTGAGTCAAGGTCCACGGCAGTATTGCTAGCTAAGCAGGAGCTGGTCCTGGCCGGGCTTGATGTGAGCCGGGAGGTTTTCCGCCACCTTGACCCCGACATGAAGTTTGAGCCCTTTGCCAGGGATGGCGACAGAGTAGGCGCAGGAACAGAGATAGCAAAAGTGGCCGCTAGCACGCGAGCACTCCTCGCGGGCGAGCGAGTCGCATTGAATCTGCTCCAGCATATGTCCGGTATCGCAACGCTGACAGCCAAGGCTGTTGAAAAGATAAAAGGATTGAAAGCAGAAGTTCTCGACACGAGAAAGACACTCCCTGGCTTGCGGCAGCTTGAGAAATATGCAGTACGCGTCGGTGGCGGGAGGAATCACCGCTTTGGTCTTTACGATGGGGTGCTGATCAAGGACAACCATATCAGAGCCGCAGGCAGTATCACCAAGGCGGCAGACAACGCAAGAAAGAGAGCTCATCATCTTCTCAAGATTGAAATCGAGACCAAGAATCTCGAAGAAGTGCGCGAGGCGCTAGCGGTTAAGGCTGACATAATCATGCTCGACAATATGCCGATCGACATGATGCGTGAGGCGGTGAGGTTGATCGCCGGACGCGCTCTCGTGGAGGCATCGGGCAATGTGACACTCGAGACGATCCGGGCAATGGTGGAGACAGGTGTTGATTTTGTCTCCGTGGGAAGCTTGACGCATTCTGCGCCTGCAGTGGATATCAGCATGAAGATAAAGTAATGGAAATGACAAATTGCGAAGATCAAAGGTAAAATAAAAGTCCGGATAGCAATTTAGAGATACTCACGTTATTTTGCCGTTTAGAACCTGTGTTGAAGTTTAGGCTCTTAGGCTTGAACTTGCAGCTGATCAATGTACAAAGACAAGATCCTGAAATACCTTCGATTGTCCAAGGCCGGTTTTGCATCCGGCGAAGAGCTGGCCATGAAGCTCGGAATCTCCCGCACGATGGTGTGGCGGCATATTAAGGCGCTTGAGAGAGAAGGGTTCGAGATCGAGGCTGTCCCGTCGAGAGGATACCGGGTCACCTCTGAACCGGACATCCTCCGAAAGGGCGACATCGGCCAAGGGCTCAAGACAAGGATGATCGGAAAGAGCATTCACCTTTTTCGGGAGGTAGAGTCCACCAACACCCTTGCAATGGAGATGGCATCACGTGGCGCGCTTGAAGGCACGGTAGTCATTGCCGAGACGCAGACAGGCGGCAAGGGCAGGGTCGGCAGAAAATGGATTTCTCCAAAGGGGAACCTCTACCTCAGCGTGATCCTGCGGCCGGAAATGCCGCTTAACAAGGCACCGATGATCACCCTCATGGGTGCGGTGGCGACAGCAACGGCGATCCGGAAACAGTGCGGAGTGCACGCGGTCATCAAGTGGCCGAACGATATTCTCATCGCCGGCAGAAAGGCATCCGGTCTTCTCACCGAGATGAGTGCAGAACAGGACCGGATCCGCCATATCGTGCTCGGTATCGGTATTGACGTGAACATGAACATTGACGAGCTGCCCCCTGAGGTCCGGCAGATTGCGACCACACTTGAGGCGGAGTGCGGAAGGAAGATCGATAGACAGTCCCTGCTTCGGCAGCTTATGCGAGAACTGGACGCATGGTATCAGGTGTTCTTGGCAGCCGAGAAAGGTGTGCTTGCCGAGTGGAAGGTGCTCAACGTGACCATCGGAAACAGCGTTGCGGTAAGCGGAACAGGAGAAACGTTTCAGGGCATCGCAAAGGATATCGACAACGAAGGCAGGCTCATAGTCGAGATCTCGGATGGAACCATGCGCACAGTCGCAGCGGGGGACGTGAGTCTGCTGAAAAAATAGGATTAAGGGGTCATGGATCAACGGTCAAGGCGACACGATGCGTCAAAAAAAAATTTGGTTGCGTTTGCCGGACCCTAGCTCCTTAAACCCGGTGTTTTTTCGGAGGGCCATTGCTTTTAGCCATCGACATCGGCAATACGAACGTCGTCCTTGGTGTCTTCGACAAAGGGGTACTTGTCGAAAATTGGCGTGTGGGCACCAACACCCAGATCACTCCGGACGAGTACGCCATGATCTTCAAAGACCTCTTCGGTTTTGCCGGACTTGAGTTCAAGCAGATCACGGGTGTCATCATCTCGACAGTGGTGCCACCGCTTCTGCCGGTCATGACCGAGATGTCGGTGAAGTACTTCCGCATCGAGCCCATGGTTGTGACGCACGAGCTCAAGACGGGCATCGCGATCCGTTACGACAACCCTAAGGAGATCGGGGCAGACAGAATCGTGAACGCAGTGGCCGCTTACAAACTCTATGGCGGTCCGCTCATCGTCGTGGACTTTGGCACTGCTACCACGTTCTGCGCGGTCACGGGGACTGGTGAATACCTGGGCGGCGCCATCTGTCCTGGTGTGAAGATCTCCGCCGAAGCGCTGTTCTTGCGGGCATCAAAGCTGCCGCGCGTAGAGCTCACAAAACCGATGAAAGTCATAGGTACCGATACCATAAGCGCAATGCAAGCAGGAATCATTTACGGTTACGTGGGCCTGGTGGACGGAATAGTGGAACGGATGAAGAAAGAATTGTCCCCCGATGCCAAAGTAGTAGCAACCGGCGGCCTGGCCGAACTGATTTCGCCGGAGACGAAAACAATTCGGGAGATACGGCCGCATCTGACCCTCGAAGGCCTGCATCTCCTGTACGAGCTAAATCGCTGATATTTCAGCAGGCTATAAAATCGTCTGCTGGCCCTCTTCCGCATCAATCCGCAGAATTGTGTTATCTGGCGCAACCTTGACGACTTAGGGATTTTATGATATTTTTGGTTTACTGAGTTTTTCAGGGAGAGCGGATGAAGATTCTTGTCGTGGATGACGAAGAGGGCGCACGCGAACTCTTTAATACGATACTGACCGACGAAGGATACGAAGTCACTCTTGCAAACAACGGCGAGGAAGCACTATCGCTTTTCAAGAACACCCCATTCAACCTTGTTATCACGGACATTAAGATGCCAGTCATGGATGGTCTCCAACTTCTCCAGGAGATCCGAAAGACCGAATCCAAAACCGACGTGATCATGGTCACTGCGTACGGCGAAGTAGAAAGCTATCTCAAGGCCATGAGCCTCGGTGCCGCAGAATACATCAATAAGCCCATACGCATAAAAGAGCTGAAGAGGATCGTTCACAAGGTACTTACAGAGCAGAAGGCGAGGTTGGGGAACTGATGTCTCGACTGCGGAAGGATCCCATCGTCGGCCGGTGGATCATCGTGTCCACTGAGCGTCCGAAAAAACCGGAAGATTATTCCTTTGAAGAGCCCGAAGACGATGTAACGCCGGCGGAATGCCCGTTCTGTGGAGGGAATGAAGCAAAGACCCCGCCGGAGATTGCGTCGTTCCGCGCCGAGAAGACGCTGGCCAATACAAGCGGCTGGTGGGTGCGCGTGATCCCGAGCAAGTTTCCGGTCTTGCACATCGAGGGAAATCTTGAGAGAGAAGGAAGCGGCATCTACGATTGGATGAACGGGATCGGCGCTCACGAAATTATCATAGAGAGCCCTGAGCATGCGCTGCGGCTTGAGGAACTTCCAGAGAGCCAGGTTGAAAAGGTCCTCTGGTCATACCGCGACAGGATCCTCGACCTCGAGCGGGACGAGCGTCTTCGCTGTGTGCTCATCTTCAAAAACCAAGGTTGGACTGCCGGTTCTGCTCTGAACCATACGCACTCTCAGATCATCGCTACGCCGATTATCCCCAAGTCCGTGAAAGAAAAACTCGACGGCGCCAAGTCCTACTATGACTACAAGGAGCGTTGCATCTTCTGCGATATAATCAGACAGGAGCTCTCGAGTCACGAGCGAGTGGTTGAGGAAACGCGCCACTTCCTGGTCATGGTGCCGTTCGCACCGCGCTTCCCCTTCGAAGTCTGGATCTATCCCAAAAAGCACCTGTGCTCGTACGTAGACGTTACGAAAGAAGAAACCATGGATTTCGCACGCACGCTTCGTTCGACGCTTCGCCGCCTCGGCAAGGTGGTAAACAATCCGCCGTACAATTATATGCTATACACTGCGCCGAACCGTGTTCCGCGCCGCGGACACTGGCACACGCTGAACGATGACTTCCACTGGCACCTCGAAATCATGCCGAGGCTTACGAGGGTTGCGGGTTTTGAGCGGGGATCCGGATTCTACATAAATCCAACGCCGCCCGAAGATGCGGCTAAGTTTTTGAGGGAAGTGGCGCTTTAATCTTTGCGGGACCAGCCATTCAAAAGCAGGCATCCACGGGCACAAAAAAAGGGCCCGCCTTGCACTGCCATTCATCAGGGATCTCCGCGTGAGCGGGAGATGAATGAAAAGCGACCTTTGCTCTCGGATTACCCTCTGCCTCACAAATCTATTTCGATCGCGCTCTTGTGTAGTTGAGCATGCCGCCGGCGAGCAGAATGTCCCGTTGCCGTACACTGAGCGAATACCTGAGCGTGGCGGTCTTTCCTCTTGTCACGTTCTTGAGCGTCAAGTCTGTGTCTGTCATGAGGGCCTCTCTGATTCCGCCGATCTCAATCTTGTCATTGACGCCAATCGCATCATAATCCGCCTCGTTCGCAAAGGTGAGAGGCAGTATGCCGAAGTTGATGAGGTTGGCCGCATGGATTCGTTCGAAAGACTTGGCGATCACGGTCTTGACGCCCAGATACATTGGACAGATGGCGGCATGTTCGCGGCTAGAGCCCTGGCCGTAGCTCGCGCCGGCAATCACCACATTATGCACTCCTGCCTTTTTGTTCTCCAGCGCTTTTTTCGAGAAAGCCGCGTCAAGACCTTCAAACACGAACTCCGCATATTTCGGAATGTTCGAACGGTATTTAAGCCGGGATCCTGCAGGCATGATGTGGTCGGTCGTCGTCTTGTCGCCGACCTTGATCACAACAACGCCCCTCACGGTCTCGGGCAACGGCACCGCAGCAGGCGGATCGCCGATGTTCGGACCTCGGTATACTTTCACAGACGAAGGGTCCTTAGACGGGGATATGACCATGGAGTCGTCGATCCAGAATTCCGACGGAAGATCTATCTGTGGATAGGGAATGCCGAGGTCGCGCGGGTCACTGATCTTGCCGGTGAGCGCTGCGGCGACGGCGGACTCGGGGCTTGCAAGATAGACCTTTGCGCCCTTTGTGCCGGAGCGGCCCTCGAAGTTCCGGTTGCTTGTGCGGACGGACACAGCATCGGTTTTCGGCGCTTGGCCTGCGCCGATACAGAACCCGCAGGTCGATTCAAGCAACCGGGCCCCCGCAGTAATGATATCAGCAAGCGCACCGTTCTTTGCGATCATCTCAAGTACCTGGCGCGAGCCGGGAGCCACCCCGAAGCTTACATCCGGATGTACCCGCCTGCCCTTCAGCATGGCTGCCACAACCATCAGGTCTCGATATGATGAATTGGTGCAGGAACCGACAAGGACCTGGTCAATCTTGATGCCCGCGAGCTCCTTGGCCGTGCCGATGTTGTCCGGCGAGTGCGGTTTGGCCATAAGCGGTTCGATATTACCGAGATCGACTTCGAGCACCTTATCATATTTTGCATCGGCATCAGCTGATAGAGCGGTCCATTCCGATTCCCGCTTCTGCGCCTTGAGGAACGCGCGCGTGATATCGTCGCTAGGAAAGATCGAGGTGGTAACGCCAAGTTCGGCGCCCATGTTCGTGATCGTAGCGCGCTCTGGCACAGAGAGCGTCGCAACCCCTTCACCGCCGTATTCGATCACCGTGCCCACGTTCCCTTTGGTCGTCATCGTCGCGAGGATCGAGAGGATGACGTCCTTGGTTGAGACCCAGGGGTGAAGTCTTCCGACGAGGTTCACCTTTGCCACCTTGGGGCACGTGAGGTAGAATGGTCCGCCGCCCATGGCCACGGCGACATCGAGTCCACCCGCACCGATAGCGATCATGCCGATGCCACCCCCCGTCGGCGTGTGAGAGTCAGAGCCGAGAAGCGTTCTGCCCGGCTTGCCAAACCGTTCGAGATGGACTTGGTGGCAGATGCCGTTCCCTGCTTTTGAATAATAGATGCCATATTTCGATGCCACCGTTTGAAGATAACGGTGGTCATCGGCATTTTCGAACCCATCCTGGAGCGTGTTATGGTCCACGTAGCTCACGGAAAGCTCCGTTTTCACCCTTGGCACACCCATGGCTTCAAACTGGAGATAAGCCATGGTGCCGGTAGCGTCTTGCGTCAGGGTCTGGTCGATCTTGATCGCGATCTCGGAACCGGGCTCAAGTCCGCCCTCGACCAGGTGGGATTCCAAGATTTTGTAGACGAGATTTTTCCCCATGCTCTTTGGCGCTCCTTCAGGTGGTCGGATGTCCGCGACATTATAGTGCAAGAGCCTCTGCAAGGCAATAAGAATTTGACGACGCCTCATTGTAAAGTCCGGCTTTCTATGCTATAGTTTAGAATAAAAACAGAACATTTATGATAGCGAAGGAGGAACACGATGGTACAGAAGGCGAGTCCAAAGCTGACGGAGATGATGAATCAGGCGATAGCCGGAGAGCTCCAGGCAATCGTCCAGTATATGTGGCACCATGTCATGGTGAAAGGTATGAACGCCGAATCCTTGTCGACCGTATTCGAAAAGGTCGCCATGGACGAAATGAAGCACGCCGAAAAGATCGCGGAGCGCCTCTTCTATTTCGACGTGAATCCTACAATCAAGCCGAACCCCATTGCCGTAGGCGGAGACCCCGCGCAGATGTTGAAGGCCGACACAAAAGCCGAGGAAGAGGCGATCACGCTCTATAAAGACATCATCAAGCAGGCGACTTCCGAAAATGATGATACAACCCGCCTCCTGTTTGAAGAAATACTCTCACAGGAAGAGGCTCACCACGATACGTTCACAACGCTTCTCGGACAGTAGACTATATCGTATCCATATGAAAAGAAAACGGGCTTGCGATTTTGCAGGCCCGTTTCGTTTTCCGTAAGCGCCAAACCCAACATCAAAATCCAATCGCCGCAAAGCAAATCAGTCCGTTCAGATATTCGCAGGTTGATATTCATGCTTATCTGATATTCGGGATCTCGGAGCCGGTTGATCTTCATTACGGCATAGTGAATTCCTTCCCAGCGATGCGCACTGTGAGCACCGGGCACGCCGCCTTCCGCACCACTTTCTCTGCAGTGCTGCCGAACAGCATGTGGTCAATTCCGGTTCTGCCGTGAGTGCCGATGACGATCATGTCTGCTTTCTTGTCTCTTGCCGTCTTGATGATCTCCGCAAAAGGCACACCGCGTACAACCATCTTCTCAACATCCTTCACCTTGGTCGAGACCTCTTCGGCCCATTTGTCCATCTCTTTCCATGCGCTCTTCTGCATGTCCTCGACCAGATCGGCCACGGAAAGGGACGAAGGGATGTACCACTCGGCGATACTGATGTCCTGGATGACGTAGAGGAGGATGAGCCGGGCATTGTAGTCGCGCGCTAGAGAGATAGCATGATCCATGGCAGCGCGTGCACCCTGCGAAAAGTCGGTAGGAAAGAGAATGGTCTTAATCTGCATATCTGCCTCCCGTGACGGCTATGATTTCTTGGACTAATTCTATCGCCGATACGACTCCCTGTCAAACAATATGATTGCTCCGAGTGAATATTTGCTTGACTCCGGGGATTTGCATACCTACAATGCTTTTATGCGCAGTCATAGCCATCATCCTGATCGCTGCGAACAGGTTATATTTATGCTTTTTGTCATAAAATGGCATTCAATAACTTACTACTCCTTTGATTTTATTTATTCCGAACAGGAGAGCAGGTAACCGTTTTCGGGGAAAGGACGTTTCGGAAACATCAAGCTTTATTTTGCATCATTGTCAGGTTCCTTGTGCGAAACAATCGAACCACCCGGGAGGTAGGAAATGAACAAGTTTGAACTAATTGGATATCCATTATTGTTCATTTCAGCGATCGAATATCTTTTGATCCTTATACTGCTCAGGAAAAAATCGGTTTCATCCCTTCATAAAATCACTGCCGTCTTCGCCTTCTTTGCCGCCTCCTATTGCCTGTTCGCGGGCATCGTTTATGTCCGGGCCTCTCTGGGCCTTGATTATGACATCTTCTACCGCGCCTGCTGGATCGGATGGTTCAACGTTGCCTCAGGATTTCAGATTCTCTTCCATATGAAGGGTGATAACAGCCGTGCCGCTCGAAGAGTCGTCTTCGGTCAGTATGCTTTCTGGACAATTATCTATATTCTCTGTTTCTTTACCAACCTCTTAGAGACTGGAGTTTATTCCCTGCTGCCGTATATTGACCGCAAAGGAGGACCACTAGAGCTCCCGGCCCGCTTGGTTGGGGGCGTGTCACTTGTCTGGATTATCTATGGACTTTACATGGTAAAAAGACAAAGCATTGGATTAAAAAGGACGCAGATCAACTACTTCCTCGTGGGTCTTGCCGTTTACGCCGCAGGTGGAGGATTGGCTACAGGGTTCTTCCCCCTGTTCGGCGGCTTCGGATTCGACCCGAGCCTGGGCTCATATTTCAGTCTGCCCTGGGTGGTCCTTACCTTTTACGCTATAACCCGCTACCAGCTGTTTGATATATCGATCATCATATCCCGCGCGCTCATGATCGTGATCCTGTCGTTTCTCTTGTCCGCCCTGTGCTTGGGGTTGTTCAAACTTATCGAACCGGCCGTGGGAGAGTCGCCTGCCATATTGATATCGCTTTCCCTCATCGGAACGGTTTTCTTTGGGACCCACCTCAGCAGGAAAGTGCAGTGGCGTATTCAACAGTTCATCGAGAAGGACAGGCACAATTATCAAGGCATACTCAAGGAGTCAATCAAGGCGATTATTACCATACTAGATCTTGCCGAATTATTGAACTACATCATCGCCAGCATGAAAAACGGCCTAGGGGTGAAAAACATTTATTTTTTTCTGAAGGATAAGGGAGGAAAATTTTCATTGCAATACGCAGAGGGTGCTCCTCAAGAGAGTGAGTATTGCCTCAGCAACGCCTCTGTCGACTGGCTTCGGCGGTACGGACGGGTTGTCGTGAGGGAAGAGCTTGAAAGCGCATCCCTTGACGACGGCAGCCTGGTGACGAGTGAATATATGAAGAAAATTAACGTTGATCTTATCATTCCACTGATTTATAAGGGAGTTAACGAGGGGTATATCGTACTGGGCCAGAAAGGCAATGGAGAGGCTTATTTTTCGAGCGATATCGACCTTCTTGAATTGCTTGCTGCGCACGCTGCAATAGCGATTCAGAACGCTCGACTCTACGAAGAGGCCAGACAGTCGAAAGCTTCCTTTCTGGAGAGCGAATCGAAATTCCGAGCCTTGGCTGATACCGCATCCATCGCCATATTCATCCACCAGGGGGGGAAATTCCTTTACGCCAATCATGCTGCCGAGATCATAGGTGGATACACGATTGATGAATACCTGGCCATGGATTTCTTGAGCATCGCCCATCCCGATTATCTGGACACTATTCAGGCGCGGGACCGAGAGCGCCTGAGTAGCGGTCAGCCTCCGATCCAGTATGAGTTCAAGATCGTCAGAAAAGACGGCAAGGAGCGATGGGTGCTCATGACCGCCGGGCTCACGGAGTATGAGGGAAGATCTGCCGTCATAGGAACGCTCGTTGATATCTCCGCTCGAAAAAAGGCGGAAGAAGAGACGGATCGTCTTTTTAAGGAACTCGAAAAGGCCACGCGCTCCCTGAAGGAGAGCGAGGCAAAATTCCGCACACTTGCTGAGACGACGACCGCCGGGATATTCATTCACCGGGGAGGAAAGTTCCTATATGCCAACACTGCCGGAGAACAGCTGACTGGCTACAGGCAGGATGAACTTCTTTCCATGGATTTCTGGAGCTTCGTTCATTCTGAATATCGGGAGATGGCGCGTGAACGCGGACGAAAGCGTCTGATGGGTTTAAGTGTTCCGCAAGAATATGAGTTTAAGATTACTATGAAAAATGGCGGGCAGCGCTGGGTCAATCTTACCGCGGGAATCATCGAGTATCAAGGAGAGCCTGCGATCATCGCTACGCTCTTCGATATTACCGCACGCAAACAGGCGGAGGAAGAAAAGGAGAATTTTTACGAAGAGAGTGTCAAGCAGTATCAGAAAAGAATTGAAGAAGAGAAGCGCTTCCGGATAGAAAAAGAGAAAATCCTCATGGACCTCCATGACGGCATCGGAGGCATAACGACCAACATCAGCATTCTCGCCGAACTCGCACAAAAGGCGCCATCCCTCCCTGAAATCAAGAATACCGTGTCCGTCATATCCAGGCTTTCCAAAGAGGGTATATCGGAGATTCGGGGCTTCATGCACAGCCTTGACTACACAGACCTCAACTGGCGGACTTTAACGGCAGAGCTCCGGAATCAGGGCACCAATATGGTCGAACCCCACGCGATCGCCTTTGACCTGAAAACTTCCTTCGATGAGACGCTTGAGCCGCCCGGCAGCCTTCTCTGGGTGAATCTATTCAAGATTTACAAGGAAGCGCTGACAAATGTCATAAAGCATTCGCGGGCGAGGACCGTTAACGCAAACCTTCAGATCGGGACGGGGAAACTTTTGCTTTCCATCGAAGACGATGGCGTTGGGTTGGGACAAATTAAGAGCGGCAGGGGATTGTCCAATATGCGGACCAGGGCTGAGGAACTAGGTGGAAAGATAACTATACTCTCAGACTCCGGCACCCGGGTTCTCGTCGAACTGCCCATCCCTGTGAAATACAACGACAAAGGAGTGGTATTATAAGTAATTTTATGATAAGGTTAATCTCATGCGATTAATGATCGTTGAAGATGATCCACTTTTGTTGGAAAACCTCAAGCTGCTCCTGAGCGGAGAGTCGGGCATTGCTGTTGTGGGCGCCTTCAGTTCAGCGGAGGATACCCTGCAAGCCCTTGGGAAGGCTGCCCCGGAAATCATGCTTGTCGACTTGGGCCTACCGGGCATGTCGGGAATAGAACTTATCAAAAAAGCAAAGGAAGAGATTCCAGGAGTAGAAATCATGGCCCATACGGTGTTTGAAGACCGGGAAAATGTCTTTTCCGCAATAAAAGCGGGGGCATCTGGGTATATCCTGAAAGGAAGCAGTCCTAGAGAGATCGTTGAAGCCATTCACGAACTTCATAAAGGCGGCGCTCCCATGAGCCCCAAAATAGCACGTAAGGTAATCCACGAATTTCAAGATGAGAGTATAACCAGTGAGCAATACATCTTGAGCCAACGTGAAAAAGACGTTGTCAGGTGCATTGAAGAGGGTTTGACTTACAAGGAGATTTCGATAAAATTAAAAATAAGTTCGCACACGGTGCACACCCATATCAAGAACATTTACGAAAAGCTGCAGGCCAAAGACAGGGGCGAAGCTCTCCTCAAGGCCAGGAAAACAGGCATCATATGACGCGAACGCATTACGCATCAGAATCTTGCAAAATTCTGCGGAATCCTCGTTTCTATACCGGTATTTCATAACGATTTCCATTGCTGCTCCTGTAATTTCTCGTCATACCCCGAAAATACCCATATCAGGCGATTTACTTTGATTATAAACTCAAGTAGCTTTGACGTAGACTTTTGTTTGTAGATCTCGCAAGCCTCGATCGGCTGACTGGAACAAAGTGCTTGCGCCTTGCGTTTTGTGTGTTGCAGATATCAGTTGGAAACAACACATCAGGAGGTGACGGCGGTGGAAGCAGAACACACAATAAATATGAAGACAGAAGAAAAGAGAACGAGCCTGGAAAAATACCTTCTCATGAGCGAACAGGAAAAAGACGCAGAAATTCAGAGGGCAGTGTCCCGTTTACAGAAGCGTATCCAGGAAATACTCTATTTGCTTGAAGCAGAAAAGGGTCCTGCGGCAACTAAGAGGGACTATCTGGAGAAGAAAGACACGGTCGGCTAGCCTGACGATCATCCAAAAAACGCTTATACCCATTTTCTAACAATAATATACGCAGGAATGGTAACCTCGACTCTGTGTTTGCAGACGCTTCCCCACGTCAACAACAATCTGCCACAATCTTCATAATGGGACCGACCAAAGGTCCCACCCTTTCGGGCCTTCCTGCAAGACGCCTTCAGCGAATTCAGGTTAGCGCATAAGCTCTGAACGAATGTGAATTGTCAAGACCTCTAAAAAAAAACATTTTGAAAAATAATGTTTCCTAAACATTCACTAATCATAGGACTAATTGTGAACGCTAGTGGTAGCACATCATATATTGCAAATAAGATGAAAAAGCATAAAATATCAACAAGTTACTGACCTTCCACTATATTCGAATGGTTATCAGCAGTGTTTATTTAAAACAGACGAGCGTTCATCACAACGGTATAAATTTATTGAAAGAGCGCGTTATGGGAAGCAGGTTTCTCTAAATCCCTATAAATTATGAGATCATAGATCAGATTTCGTGTATTTCGAATACATCTTAACATCATATGTTATATGTTCGGCAAGGAAACTTCTCGAAGTTGCCCTCCATGACTTCGTCGTCTCCGTTACCACAGAATTGATGATAATGTTTAATGTTTCCCCATAACCGCATCGAGCGCATTCTGGGCAGCCGTATTAGCCTATTGAGGCGTATTTGCGAACCTCTGTAATCATGAGAACTATCCCTGCGAAGCAGTACTCGCTGCGCCTTTCATCTGGTTCACATTCTCAGGATTCGAGCCACCGGGCGCGCCATTGGCCGTGAGTGAAAACGAAGAACGGAAAAAACGATTGACAATTTTAATACAGGCTGTTATAAATGTTTCCTATGCTGCAAGCCACGGAAAAAATATGGATGAACGGTGCGTTCGTGAAGTGGGATGACGCAAAGGTTCACGTCCTGACTCATTCGCTTCACTACAGCACCGCGGTGTTCGAGGGCATCCGTTGCTACAAGGCCAATGATGGACCGGCGGTCTTCAGGCTGCATGAGCACGTGGACCGTCTCTTCGATTCCGCGCACATCTTGCAGATGCAGATCCCGTTTGCCCGCGAAGCCGTCGCCGAGGCGATTCTCGAAACCATCCGCGAGAACAAGATCGACGCATGCTACATCAGGCCACTCGCATATATAGGCTACGGCGCCATGGGGGTCTTTCCTAAAGATAATCCGGTTGACCTTGCCATTGCCGTTTGGCCCTGGGGCAGCTATCTGGGCGAGGAAGGGATCAAGAACGGGATCCGTGTCAAGATCTCATCCTTTGTCCGGCCACATGTCAACGCTACAATGGTGCGCTCCAAGACCGCGGCCAATTATGCGAACTCCCTTCTTGCCAAACGGGAAGCGCTCAAGGATGGCTATGACGAAGCAATACTGCTCGATACCGACGGCTATGTCGCGGAAGGAAGCGGTGAGAACATTTTTATTGTGCGCAAGGGCTTGATCAAGACACCGCCCCTCACGTCCATCCTCGAAGGCATCACCCGGGACACGATCATCCACCTTGCTGCGGAGCGTGGCATGCGTCTCGTGGAAGAGCGGTTCACGAGGGACGAGCTCTACATTGCCGACGAGGCGTTCTTTACTGGCACGGCGGCTGAGATTACGCCGATTCGTGAAGTGGACAACCGGCAGATCGGGAAAGGCAAGCCCGGACGGGTCACCGCGGAGCTCCAGGCCGCGTTTTTTGATATCGTGAACGGCAGGCATAACCGGCACGAGGACTGGCTCACGTTTGTCTATGCGAAGCAGCCTGCCGTGAAGAAGTAGAAATTGATTTCCCGCGGATGGACACTGAGTAACCGGTAGCGCGGCAAGCCGAATGGATTGCCGTAGGTCCGTTTCCGTTTTCATCTGTGGTTATATAGTGTTTTCAAGTGCCGAAGTGGTGGAATTGGTAGACACGCACGTTTGAGGGGCGTGTGGGGCAACCCATGGGGGTTCGAGTCCCCCCTTCGGCACCACTCTGTTCACCGTTCGCGGCAGCAGGCAGCACCATACGCCATATCGCTTTCCTGAATTCATCTGATGAAAAAGCTTTCCCATATATTCATCATTCTTTGCACCGCGCTGCTGCTTTCCGCTGCTGCATCTCCTCAGGAACCAAAAACCAAAAACACCATCATCGGCATCATATCGGCGCCCCTCGCCAATGTGCATGAGGAACCGATTCCAAAATCAGGCCTCGTGACCCAGGTGCTTATGGCTGATGAGGTGCTCATCCTCGAAAAGCAGGACTACCGGTACCGGATCGCGATCCCGAACCAAGACAACCGTGAAGGCTGGATACAGCAGGAGGCGGTCCACATTCCAAAGGACAAGGGTCGCCACTATCTCAATGCCGACCGTCAGTGGATCGTGATTGCTGTGCCCAAGACCGAGGCGCTGATTCTGGACAAGACGGGCAATCACAAGGTTCCGCTCTATGCCGGCACGCGTCTTCCCGTGCTCGAAAAAAAGTCGGACGGGTTCACGGTTCAGTTCCCCGACCGCTCTGTCGCTATCATTGATCCGTCAGATGCAATTCCCGTTAAGCCCATCGATCCCATTGTAAACGACACCACGCCCGAGGAGATCGCCACGACTGCAAGAAAGTTCCTCGGCGTGCGATACCTTCCGGGCGGGCTCACTGCTCAGGGCATGGATACCCGTGGGCTAATTCACATTGCCTACCGTATTCACGGTTTCCCCATAGGCACGGACAGCGCATCGCTCAAGGCAAAAGCGGAACGCGTGCTGAAGCATGATCTCCAGCCCGGCGATATTCTTGTATTCTACGATGGGAATGAGGGTCTCTTTCTCGGGAGCGGCAGGTTTCTCCAATCTTCGAAAAAGCATTCCGTTCAGCTTGCTGGCATCTACGATCGGAGATATGCCAACGCCCTCCAGTACGGGCTTCGTATCATCGGTGCCGATCCGGACCAAAAGAAGACGACGTCAGAGATGACCGCTGATGAGATCCTCATTACGCAGGCGCGGACCGCCAGGCTTCCGCTCGGCAAAAGAATCTCGTACTGGGCAAGCCGCTTCATCGGCACGCCGTACGACCCTGACCCCCTGGGCCTCTATGTGCGCACGAACCGTATCGTGGCGGACGAAAAGGTCGACTGCATGTACCATGCTTTCCGCTCCGTCGAACTAGCCAAGAGCAGTACGCCGGCTGAAGCTATAGAACAGGCGCTCACGCTACGGTTCAAAACCCAAGGCAAGCTCTCCGACGGCCTCGTCACGAACTATGACGACCGCTTCCAATACGGCGAAGACATGGTCTTCAGCGGCAAGTGGGGAAAGAACATCACTGCTGAGCTCGGGACCCCGAGAACGATTCCCGGTTCCCGCGGCAAGGACACCGTGGACATCCTCCCGAAGTCTGTTCTTGCGACGAGATCCTTTCAGAAAAAACTTCAGGATGGCGACATCATCTACTGGGCCAAGGATCCGAAGAAGCGCACTGTCGAGGAAATTATCGCCCACCTCTCGATCGTCCACATTAAATCCGGCAAGCCTTACCTGATTCACGCCGCCGGCGTCAAGGAAAAAGAGGGAAATCCCGGCGGCGGTGCAGTGAAAGAGGTTCCCTTCACAGACTATGTTCATTCGATGCACTTCATCGGCGCGTTCGTGACGCGTTTCGAGGATTAACTCACCTTAGCAATCTAATTTGACCATTCTTGCTCCCGTCCTGCATTCTCCTTTTTTATACGCAGGCCGCCAGACCCTGATTGATTGGGCAATGAACCTATGCCTTATCGCAGATGCCTGCAGCCGCGTCTTTGCGGTCGCCGGCACCGCACCGGTCAGTGAAGCAAGAGATTAATCCTTTCAGGCCATGTTTCTTAGGATACTGAGCCCTGAAGTATCGAGAGAAGAAGGAATAGAGGACCAAATTATAACTTGACAAATAGCGGGATACTCAAATATTATGAACCTTACCTGTAGCGGCGCAGCCGATATGGGAATATCTTCAGCCTGCGGACATACAATCATAAAGATGCCGTCCGGCGATGCTGTAGACTGGTGTAGTTTGACAATCAAGACCTTTGCCAGGGTGAATAGAATCGGGACCTGCTATTCGTCGGGTAAAGGTCTTTTTTTCTGATAGGCACGGGGGACAGTTATGGACAGAAAGATAAATAAAATCTTGGTTGCGAACCGAGGGGTCCCTGCGGTCAGAGTTATGCACACATGCAGGGACCGGAAGATTCCGACCATTGCGGTCTATAGCGATCCCGACCGTCTTGCCCACCATGTTTTTATGGCTGACGAGGCAGTCCACATCGGAGCGGCGCCACCGGCAGAGTCCTATCTCAACATGGACAAGATGATCCGGGCTGCCCTTGAGAGCAGGTCTGACGCGATCCACCCGGGCTGGGGGTTCCTTGCGGAAAATGCGGAATTCGCGCGAAAGGTGACTGATGCGGGCCTCACCTGGATCGGACCTTCTCACGAGGTCATCGGCAAGCTGGGAGACAAAATCGGGGCCAAGGCACTGGCCAAGAAGGCCAATGTGCCCATCATTCCAGGCATCGACGCAGTCACAAACGTCGAGCAGATCAAGATCTGGATGAAGAAGGACGATGTGGCCTATCCCATCATGATCAAGGCCGCAGCAGGTGGCGGCGGGAAGGGCATGGTCAAGGTAGAGAACGACGAGCAGCTGTCGCAGGCGCTGTCCCGAGCCCGGTCCGAGGCCAAGAAGTCATTCGGCGACGATACCATCCTCGTGGAGAAGTACATCGAGCGTGGCAGGCATATCGAAGTCCAGATCGTGGCCGACGCCCATGGGAATGTAGTTCACCTCTACGAGAGGGAGTGTACGCTCCAGCGCAGGAATCAGAAGATCATCGAGGAGGCGCCATCGCCCAGCCTCGATGAGAACCTCCGGAACGAGATCTGTTCCACCGCGACGCAGCTGATGCGTGAGATTGGCTACACAACGGCCGGAACCGTCGAGTACATTTTTGATTCCGCAACGAGAAAATTTTACTTCCTCGAAGTGAACACTCGCCTCCAAGTCGAGCACGGCATCACGGAGCTGATCACTGGATTGGACATCGTCGGCATCATGATCGATGTGGCCCTGGGCAAGAAGCTGCCCTTCAAGCAGTCCGCCATCCGGCCGAACCGATGGGCGCTCGAGGTTCGGCTGAACGCCGAAGACCCGAAGAGCTTCAGCCCCTCCTTCGGCTCTATCACCAGACTTCAGATCCCGATGGGACCGAACGTGCGCGTGGCCTCGGGAGTTTACGAGGGTGGAGACATTCCCGCATACTACGATTCTCTGTTTATGCTGCTCATGACCGCCGGTGCGGACCGCAAGGACGCAATCAGGGTCATGGACCGCTCTCTCGGCAGGAACCTTAGGGTAGAGGGGGTGAAGACGCTTCAGCCTCTGCTACTCTCCATCATTCGGCACCCATCCTTCATCTCCGGGGAATTCTCAACACGGTTCATCGAGGAGCATATGGACGAGCTTATCTCAATGTTCAGGGAAAAGAACAGCGAGGATGAGGTTCTCAAGATTGCACGATATGTGGCGGAGATATCAGCTCTCGGGCCGCAGAAATGGATGTGAGGTAGCCAGATGGCAGAGGACAAGGGACAGAAGAAAGATATAACAAGTTCCAATAAGGCCGTACGAAGCCCGGAAGGCACCTTTGCGCGGCCAGAGATGACGCCCAAAGAGATTATCAAGGCAGTCCGCGGACTTTCGGGGGTTTGTCTGACCTCTGTAGGAATGCGGGATGCCGGCCAATCAGATTTTAAAAACCGACACCGCATGTACGACCTGAAAACCCTTGCACCTTTCTACAACAATATGGGTCTATTCAGCTCCGAGTGTCACGGCGGCGCACGGTGGCATGTAGGCATCATGAATAGAAGGGAAAGCCCCTTTGAAGAGACCGCTCTTCTTCGGGGACTCATGCCACGCGTACTCCTCCAAACCCTCATACGGGAGACGAATCTCTGGGGCTACAGGCCCTATCCCAAAAACGTGATAGAGCACGCCGTCTCACAGGTGGACATCGATGTCTGGAGATGCTTCTCGTTCCTGAACGATGTAAGGAACATGCGCAGCGTCGCTGAAGTCGTCATGAAGAGAGGTCGGCTTTTCGAACCGACCATTTCTTTTACGACGGCGGACTGGGCAACCAACGAATACTATCTAAAGGTTATCAGGGATATCGTCGACCTGTGCTCAGGAATTGATGAGATTGTCCTGTGCGTGAAGGACATGGCCGGTGTCGGCGACGTGACCCGAATTGGCAATCTCGTTGATGCGATCAAACAAGCCTATCCGGGATTGGTGATAAATTATCACCGTCACATTACCGACGGGCTTGCAATACCTGCCCTTCTATCGGCAGCGAAGGCTGGCGCTAAGATATTTGATGTGGAAGAAGACTCCCTGGTTCGCTTCTACGGCCACTCGCCTATACTTGCTGTTCACGCCATTTTTGAGGAATCGGGGATTCCCGTACACCTCAAGCGATCAGAAGCGGAAGGCGCGGTCCGACAGGTGCGCGAATGGATAGGGCAATACGAATGGGCCGAATCACCTTTCAAAGGCCTTGATCACACGGTGACGCTTCACAAAATGCCCGGTGGCGCATTTCCCAGCTCTTTTGAGCAGGCTCAAAAGGCTGAGTTCCTCCATCTCATGCCAGCGATCTTGAAGCTCATGTCCCTGTACAACAGGATTGTGAAATATTTTGATGTTACGCCCGGCTCTCAGATTACGTGGGTCACCTGCAGCGGAATCATCAACAGGTATGCCAAAGAACGCGGTGACGCAGGCGTTAAGCATATCATCGAACTCATGATAAAATTTGTAGAGGATAAGGGGCAGGATTTTGACGACATGACGAATGATGAGCGGGAAGAACTGCTTCTGCTCTTCAGGAACGCGCCCGGAGACTTCAAGAATCTGCTGCTAGGAAATTATGGAAAACTCCCAGTAGGCTGGCCTGCAGAATGGGTATATCGAAGCGCCTTCGGAGAAGAATGGGCTACCAAGATGAGAGAACGAAAAGAGCTTTCCCCGCTCGATTCGGTACCGGACGACGACCTCGACAGGTTAAGAAAGGAGCTTTCGGACAACCTCGCGCGGGCGGCAACAGAAGAAGAGTTTGTCCTGTATCTTATGCATCCGAAGGACGCCCTGGAATTCATCGCATTCAGGGACAAGTACGGAGATGCGCCGCTGGCCCTTCCAACGGGTGTATGGCGGGAAGGGCTAAAAAAACCGGGAGACCGGGTGAATTTCGATCTCTGGGGCAAGCCGTATTCACTTGAGCTGGTGTCGGTTGGCGCTGAACATGAGGGCTTTGTCTATGTGGTGATGAGAGTGAACAACAAGACACGGGTGTATACCGTCGCGACGCCAAGAGCAAAAAAGGCTGAAGTTAGGGTGGCAAAGAATCCGAGCGATGTCGGCGCGCCGATCAGCGGCAATATCTGGAGAATCGGCAACCCCGAACGAGGGACCATCAAGGTTGGCGATATCGTTCACAAGGGAGAGGAGATCGCGAATCTTGAGGCCATGAAGATGGAGAATGCGATTCTCGCTCCACTCGAAGGACAGGTTGCTGAGGTTTGTATCAAGATCAACGACACCGTTCAGGAAGGCCAGCTCCTTTTTGTGATCGAAAAGTTGCAGATGGCCCGTTAAGATGAAAATATGCGGCTTCAAAGAAATGCGTGTCTGCGCAAAGACAGCCATGACCTCTCTCTTTGATGATTCGGCCCGTTACGTTCGCGTGGGGCAACCCAGGGGGCTGCTAAAGTTCCTTAAATCGATTCCGATAAGAATAGTGTGAAACACTACTTCAATAGAGCCGGTGGTTGTCTACGGCGCCTCCTGAAGCTGGCCCATATGGAAAACGAGGTCCGCCACGATGCGGATTTCCTCGGCTATGAGGCTTTTTGCTCCCTGACCCAGGTGACCTTCGGGTATCTGTCGCCTCGAAAGGGCACCAAAAAATCTGACAAGTCCGGTTTCACGGAAGCCGGCAACAAGGTGCTCTCCCGAAAAGCAGCGTGATTCCCGCAATCGTCAAAAGTTTCGCTTGAAGAAAACTACCCGCCAAAATCACCTTGAACTGCTGCGAAAAATACGGTATCCTTGTATCCGGGTGCGAGAAGCTTTTAAATGAAACGAGGAGAATCGACTCCGGTGTCAGATCCATCCGCTTCCACTCTCCCCTCGGCCACAAACGATCCCGTGCTCACCATTATCCCGCTCGGAGGTGTCGGTGAGATCGGCTTGAACATGACCGTGCTCGAATGTGGGGACGATATCCTGGTCATCGACGCGGGCCTCATGTTCCCTGATGCCGAGATGCTCGGCGTTGACATTGTGATCCCTGATTTCTCCTATCTGACCGATAACAAGAACCGCATCCGCGGGGTGGTGCTCTCCCATGCGCACGAGGACCACATCGGGGCGCTTCCCTTCCTCCTTAGAGAGATACGGGTTCCGGTCTACGGCACCCGGCTCACGCTCGGGTTTGTCAGAGAAAAGCTCAAAGAACACGGCCTGGACAGCGAGATTCAGCTTATTTCTGTCCGGCCCCGTGACGTAGTGGATCTCGGCTGCTTCCGTGTGGAGTTCATCCGCGTGACTCATAGCATTGTCGACGGCTGCGGTTTCGGCATCACGACGCCTGTGGGCCGCGTGGTCCACACGGGGGACTTCAAGATCGACCCCACCCCCGTTGACGGCGAGGTCATGGACCTTCGTACCTTTGCAGAGTACGGCGACAAAGGGACCCTTGTCCTTCTGTCGGACAGCACGAACGCGTCGCAGGGCGGATACACCTTTTCGGAGAAGGAAGTGCGGCGTGGGCTTGAGGAAATATTCGGGCGCGCCCGAGGCAGGATCGTCGTCGCGACCTTCGCCTCGAACATCCACCGCGTGCAGCAGATCATCGACGTTGCCGTGATGTACAATAGGAAGGTGATCCTGAATGGAAAGAGCATGATCGCGAACGCCCAGATTGCGCTCGACCTCGGCTCCCTCAAGATCCCGCCAGACACATGGCACCGGATCGACGCGCTCAAGACCCTGCCTGACGACCAGATCGTGATGATAACCACCGGAAGCCAGGGCGAGCCTATGAGCGCGCTTTCGCGTATGGCCGCTAATGAGCACAAGCACTTCCAGATCAAGAAAGGGGACACCATCGTGCTCTCGTCGAAGATGATTCCCGGGAACGAACGCGGCATAACACGGATCATCAACCACCTGTTCAAGCACGGTGCGGAAGTGTTCTACGAAAAGGTGTCCGAGATCCATGTTTCTGGACATGCGTCCAAGGAAGAGCTCAAGCTCATGCTGAGCCTCATCAAACCGAGATATTTCATTCCCGTGCACGGCGAGTACCGTCATCTTGTATACCATGCTCAGCTCGCTAGGAAGGTAAACATTCCCGAGGAGAACATCTTCATCCTCGAAAACGGGGAGGTGATGGAGTTCACTGAGAACACGGCGCTTCGCGCCGGCGTGGTGAACATCGGCCGGGTGTATATCGACGGGAAAACCGCAGGATCCACTGCGGACACCGGCGTGGATACGGTCGTTCTCCGGGACCGCATGAAGCTGGCCCATGACGGAGTGGTGATCGTGATCCTGGGCATCGAGAAGACCTCGGGCAAGGTGGTCTCGGGGCCGGATATTGTGTCGCGAGGCTTCGTGTTTGAAGATGCGTCGCAGGAGCTTCTGGCCGAGGTCAAGGATGTGGTCATGGACACCCTCCTCCTCATGATTCCCGAGGCAAAGGGCGAATGGTCTCTTGTCTCGGCCCGGGTGCGGAGTGCGCTCAAGAAGTTCATATACAAGCGCATGGAGCGCAGGCCCATGATTCTGCCCATTATCATGGAAATATGACGGAATCGATGGATCGGCAGGCAGGGAGGTTGACCGGACGCAAGAATTGTGTCGATCTGTTTATCGGATACGGCGATCATTTCATGCGCTTTCGGACTGAGCCTCCTAACGTTGCCGCGTCAGGACGAAGTGGATGAACCGTGCTACGATTCCGAAGAGAGTGGACCGGACGGGCTATCCTGATCATGGCTGGTTATGGCCGTCTTCAAGCAACCGTACCATCCGTAAATACACCGAGACCGCGTGGAAAGTAAAAGCAGTGGAGCACTAATAAAAGTGGCACTGACATGAAAGCACTCTACTACGAAGAACTGAATGGATACAGGGGAATCAAGACCGGCGACGTGCCTGTTCCGGAGACTACCGAGAACGAAGTTTTGGTCCGAGTCAAGGCCTTCTCACTCAACCATCTCGACGTCTGGGTCATGGATGGGAAATACCCGGTCCAGGTTCCTCTTCCCCATGTATTCGGCTCCGACGCGTCAGGGATCATCGAGAAGGTCGGAAAGAATATACAGCACATCCGGGCTGGGGATGAAGTGATCGTCTTTCCCGGGCTGTCGTGCGGACACTGTGATCGATGCATGAGCGGGCACGACAATGAGTGTAAGGATTTTTCCATTCTTGGGGTCAAGAATAATGGTGTGTCCGCGGAATATGTGAGTGTCCCCGCATCGAATATCTTTAAGAAACCGGAAGGCCTCTCGTTTGAAGAGGCAGCGGGCATCGGTGTAACCTACACAACCTCATGGAACTCGCTCGTGCTTCGCGGGGGCATCAGGCAAGGTGATACAATATTGATCCATTCGGCAGGAAGCGGCGTGGGCACGGCCCTCATCCAGGTGGCAAAGCTGTATAATGCCACGATCATCACCACGGTGGGTGATGAGTGGAAGATTCAGAAGGCGAAAGAGCTCGGCGCGGACTTTGTCATCAATCACCAGAAAGAGGATTTCTCTGAGGCGGTGAAGCGTATAACGAAGGGCGATCTGGTTGATATCGCAGTAGATCACGTGGGCGTTGCCACGTTCAACAAGTCTTTGTCATGCCTCAAGAAAGGTGGAAGGATTGTGACATTTGGCGCCACAAGCGGGGATGAAGTGCCGCTGAGCCTCCGTTACATATTCGGTAAAAACATTTCATTGCATGGGATTTACGTCGGGCCGAAAGCCGCGGTGCAAGAATATCTCAGGCTCTTCCCTCATCGGCTCAAGACCGTCGTCGACTCCGTTTTTAAGTTTGCCGATGCTCAGAAGGCTTATGAAAAGCTCTTAAGCAGGCAGTTTTTCGGGAAGATCGTCGTAAAGATCTGGTGAACATATAAGCCTGACCTAACCAAGAGCAAAGAAGCCTGATACCGCACTACGTTAGCCCCATCACGGCGGATTTCTTTCTCTCATTGACTGCTTTTAATCGTTATTTGCTATTTTCTTCTATCTCGCTCTCAAAACATCTTGAAATCCATACAGCTTTGTGAAATAATGTGCTCACGCAATGGTATAGTCTTGATTTTCTCGCAGCCTTGGGGACAACCATGTTACTTACAATCCTGCTTATCATCCACGTCATCGGTGTCATCATCTGGATCGGTGGGGTGGCTTTTGTGACCATGGTGATCTTCCCCATGATGTATCAGACCGAGGGGTCCCTCGAGAAAGCGCTCCTGTTCCAGCGTGTCGAGCATCGGTTCGCCGGGATGGTCCGGTGGCTTATCGCGATTGTGGGCGTAACAGGGTTTTGGTTGTTGTATTCCAAATATGGCTTTGGGATATTGGCACAGCGGCAGGGCATAGGCATCCTCATCATGATTTTTGCCTGGACGCTCTATACAGTGATCCTGCTGTCCGAGCGAAAAATATTTAGCAAGATCTTTGCCGATCCTGAAAAGATCGATATGAACAATGCACTCAAGATTATAAACGGAATGCACTGGGCTTTGCTGGTCATCAGCATGTCTGCCGTTGCCGGAGGCGTGTGGTTCGGACATGGCTGATATGCCTGGACCGTGATTGCGGAACAATTGCCGGCAGGCAGACGGATGACTGTCAGACAATCTTTATTGGGAAAATTCTCGGAGCAGCGGTTTTCCGCGCCCTGTTACTGAGTGGCTTTCGGGAGATGTGTATCTTATCCTTCTTTATAAAAGGTCCGATTTTGGGCGTCGTGGAAGGGAAAATCGAGTTCATGGCCGTCTCTCTGCCGGGATCTTACTGGCAAAGGGGATGGAAGTTCTGACATGGCGGGCACATCAGAAAAACATAGGCACTGGAACGAGATGACAGGCTTGCTCCTATTCGCCATTGGACTCCTGATTTCGCTCAGCCTCGTTTCGTACAGTGCATCTGACCCGTGCTTCAGCGCCTCTGGCACCGGCGCCGAAACGAAAAACTTCATCGGGATCATCGGCGCGTATCTCTCCGACGCGCTCCTGCGTCTTTTCGGCCTGTCCGCTTACTTCATCCCGCTCTTCTTCTTCGGGTACGCAGTGTTCCTTGTGGTTGGCAGAGAGGCAGTGCATCCGTACCTCAAAAAAGTCGGCGGTATCGTTCTGTTTTTCTCCGCCTCGGCGTTCTTCGGGCTCAGAAGCGGGACTACCCGGCTGTTCGGAGAGGACCTGCCTTCTGGCGGAATGCTTGGAGGTTTCATCTCCACGCTACTGCTTCGGGGTTTTTCCGCCACTGGCGCGTACATCATCACGATTACCGCACTAGTCATCGGGCTCATGCTGCTCACACCGTTCTCACTGCTCAAGGCCATCGCGTGGCTGCATGCTCTCTCCGGTCGCCTCGCGGAGCAGGTCGAAATCCTGATCACAGTATACCGGGGACGTAAGGAAAAGGCCAAAGAGGCGATGCGGCGGCCTGTGCTCCCGAAAGAACCGCCCAAGATCATAGAAACGCAGAAACAACAACCTGCGTCGTCGCGCGAGCCAAAGCTGACCAAACCGTCTCAGGCAGCATTCGATTTCATGGAGAGCAAAGAGTCCAAAGGAACGTACCAACTCCCCTCTCCCGGCCTGCTGGATCCGCTTCCGCCGGCAGCGAAAAAGGTCTCGAAAGAGGATATGCTCGCCCAGTCCGAGCTCTTGATGCACAAGCTGCTCGACTTCGACATTCAGGGCCGCGTGACCCAGGTCTACCCTGGCCCCGTAGTGACCATGTTTGAGTTCGAACCCGCGCCAGGTGTGAAGGTTAGCAGGATCGTGAATCTCGCTGACGACCTGGCCTTGGCAATGAAGTCGTCTTCTGTCCGGATTGTGTCGCCGCTCCCGGGAAAGGGCGCCGTGGGCATTGAGGTGCCGAACAACACGCGCGAGACCGTCTACTTCCGCGAAATCCTCGAATCGCCGGAGTACGTGTCTCAGAAAAGCAAGCTCAAGGTGCCTCTGGGCAAGGACATCTTCGGCACTTCCGTGGTGTCAAGTATCGACAAGATGCCTCACCTCCTCATTGCCGGCGCAACGGGATCAGGAAAGAGCGTCGCCATCAACACCATCATCCTCGCACTCCTGTACAACACACGGCCGAGCGAGGTGAAGCTCATACTAGTTGATCCCAAGATGCTCGAGCTCTCCCTCTATAATGATATCCCTCATCTTCTATCGCCCGTGGTTACCCAACCCAGGCGCGCCGCTGAAACACTCCGAGCGCTCGTGGCCGAGATGGAGCGCAGATACCGGCAACTCGCTGAAAAAGGGTCTAAGAACGTTGATTCCTATAACAAAGCGGTGACCGAGGCAGAGCGCCTTCCGTACATCGTCGTGATCGTCGATGAGCTCGCTGACCTTATGATGACAGTCCAGCGCGAGGTTGAGGACTCCATCATGCGCCTGGCCCAGATGGCGCGTGCCGCGGGTATTCATCTCATCGTGGCCACCCAGCGCCCCAGCGTCGACGTGATTACAGGACTTATAAAAGCCAACCTTCCGGCGAGGATCTCCTTCCAGGTCTCGTCCAAGACAGATTCACGCACCATCCTCGACGCGAACGGAGCGGAAAACCTCCTCGGCATGGGCGACATGCTCTTCCTGCCGCCTGGCACTGCCCATCTCATCCGTGTGCACGGTTGCTTCGTATCCGAGACCGAGATCAAACGCGTGGTTGAGTTCGTGAAGAAGCAGGCAAAGCCCAACTACGAGCTCTTGGCCCAGCGCGTGAGGGAAGTTGCCGAGGCCCAAGTCGCGGAAGTCGAGGACAGCGAGCGCGATGAGCTGTACGCGCGAGCCGTGGATCTCGTCCAGATGAACGGCCAGGCATCGACGTCCTTCATCCAGCGCAGACTGCGCGTGGGGTACAACCGTGCCGCCCGTATGATCGAGATGATGGAAGAGGACGGAATCGTCGGACCGGCAGACGGCGCCAAACCGCGGGAAGTGCTGGTACGCAAGAATATGGACGGCACAACAAGGAGTCTTAATGACTAGCGGTTGTGGGTTGCTGATGATGCATCCGGGAGTTAAGCGCAGTCTTGATCGAATCTTTGTTTTTTGGGGTCTATTGATCGGTTTGTTTGCGTCCTCTGCGGCGAATCATGCCTTCGCCCAAAGCGTTGACCAAGTGGTCCCCGTCGTTGAAAATCATTATCAGGAGCTCAGGGACCTCACGGCAAAGGTGACCCAGAAGAATTTTCTAAAAGCCATCGACAAGACGCAGATTTTCGAAGGGATGCTCTGGATCAAAAAACCGGGTAAACTCAGGCTCAAATACACGAATGGCCAGCTCATACTTATTGACGGCAAAGCGGCCCTTTTCTATTCGAAGAACACCGAGCAGGTGGTTAAAAAAACCTTCACGGACATTGAACAGATGAACATACCCGTTGCATTCCTGCTCGGCGCCGCACATATCCGGGATGATTTCGAGGCATTTCAGCCGGAGGTGAAAAATCCCCGCCTTGTCGAGCTTACTCCGAAGAAGACGAGTGCAGCCATGAGGAAGCTCAGGATTCAGACTGATGAGGTTGGGCGCATCGTCAGGTTGATCATATTCGGCATTACGGGCAATATCACCGAGATAGAATTTACGGACCTTAGGGAAGATACGGGTCTCGACAGCAAGCTGTTCACCTTCACGGCTCCCAAGGGCACGGAGACTATCGAGCAGTAACCTCAGGACACAGCAAATAGAGGATCGACTAATGAAACTTCAGACGGACTTCTGCTTTACTAAGGAGGACTCATGGCGGCGGAAAACTCATTCGATGTTGTTTCGAAAATTGATATGGCCGAGGTAACGAACGCGGTGAGCCAGGCTCTAAAGGAGATCAGCCAGCGGTTCGATTTCAAAGGAAGCAAATCAAACATTACGCAGGAGAAGGATGCGCTTGTAATCGTTTCCGATGACGAGTACAAGCTCAAGAGCGTGGTCGATATTCTTGAGGGCAAGCTCGTCAAGCGTAGAGTGCCGATCAAGAATATTTCCTTCGGCAAAGTGGAGCCTGCTCAGGGTGGCGCCGTACGGCAACATGCGAAGCTCCAGCAGGGGATTCCGACGGATAAGGCCAAGGAGATCGTGAAAGCTATCAAGGATTCCAAGGTCAAGGTCCAGGCGTCGATCCAGGCAGACCAGGTCAGGGTATCCGGCAAGAACCGGGACGACCTCCAGGCTGTCATTCAGCTCCTAAAAGAAAAAGAGTTTGGCCTTGAGCTTCAGTTTACGAATTACCGGAGCACATAGGAGTTCATATCTGCATTCCGGTTTTTTTGAGCGGAAGCTCCTGTCTACCTGACCGATGATTAAACTTGCTTCTTTTTTTCAAGTTGATATAATTTGTTGAAAATGAGTAACAGGGAGAGTGCATGAGCCTTGTTGGCAGGCTGGAAGATCTTGCTTTACCCGATATCTTCCAGATCATTAGTCTGAGTAAGAAAACCGGCACCCTCCTTGTGCGTAGCCGCAAGGGAACAGGGATGGTCGTATTCAAGGGCGGCCAGGTAATTCAGGCCGCTAGTGACAGTATCCGCGATTCCCTTGGAAATATCCTTGTCTCGCAGGGAATGCTGACCGAAACGGCGCTGTCCCAGGCGCTGGCGCTGCAAAAGGAGAAAGTCGACAAGCCACTCGGCATGATCCTCGTGGAGATGGGGGTCGTGCCCGCACAAACGCTCGAGACCGTCGTCCGTAAACAGATTGAGGAGATCATCTATGATCTGCTTGCGTGGGAAGAGGGCTTTTTCAACTTCGAGCTCGGAGATATAGCCTCAAAGGACAATTTCGAGATAGACACCCAGGAGTTCCTGCTCAAGTCCGGCATCAGTGCCGAGTATCTCCTCATGGAGGGAACGCGGATCCTCGATGAGAAGCGGAAAGGCATGCACAAGACAGCCGCCCCGTCATCAAAAGCTCCGGCCACTCACCGCGTCAGCTACGAACCGGCCAAAGAAGAGTTCCTCACCCGCATAGAGACAGAAGTACCGCGCAGAGAGATCACTGTGCTCAAGTCCATGTTCGACGAACTAAGGTTCCCCACAGCAACGGCAGAGGTGACGCTCCTCATCCTGCGGTATGCGAGCGAGGTTGTCAACCGTGCTATCTTGTTCATGGTGAAGAAGGACGAGGTTCGAGGTCTCGGCCAGTTCGGGATAGACCTCAAGAACATGTCCGCCGACCAGGTCGTCCGCAATATCAAAATCCCGCTCAATCAACCGTCGCTGTTCCTTACGGTGATCGAAAACCGACGAAGTTTTCTCGGTCAGCTTGCATCGAATGAGAGCAACAACTACCTCGTCAATGAGCTCGGCGGGGTCAAGCCCGATATGGTACTCGCAATACCGCTGATTGTGGACGGAAAGATAGCGCTGGTTGTATATGGTGACAACTTGCCTAATCAGAAACCGATCAAAGGCGTGGATACTCTCGAGATATTCATGAACCAGGCAGGGATGGCCCTGGAAAAGGCCCTGCTGGAAAAGAGACTTGCCGACCTCCAGAAGGAGCGAAAATGAAGAACGTCTTTATCGTGGAGGATTCGAGGCCATACGCTCGATGATGCGGGTCTCTCTCGAGGAAACGGGAGAGTTCTTTGCGGTGGAAGCCGGGAACGGCTTTGAAGCCCTCAAAACTCTTCCCGCAAACCGCTTCAACCTGATCATCACTGACATCAATATGCCCGACATCAACGGCTTTTTCCAATCAGCTTTGTAACGCCTGTTCCGTCGCATACGACGTACACCGTCACCAAGTGATCGCGATTGAATACGAAGCTGTTTCCCTGCTCTTCCAAGAAATATCTGAACCCAGTTTAGCCAAGCTCAACCGGGAGCCGCTGTTCTCTCGAAAAGCGCCCCGAGATTTTTAAAGAGCCAAGACTGCTCTGTCAAATTTTGTCCGTTAAGATTCCATCAGTGTAGTATTTTCCAACACTGGGGAAAGCGTTTCACGCGCTGTAACAAATTGATTTATTGACATATTTTAAAATATAAATTTAGTATAAATATTGCAAGTCGAGCATAGGATGGATTCATAAGGATGCGATAAAAAAACAGTAATAGCGCTTGGAACAAAATGAAGAGAATCTTGGGCGTTGATAACGCATAGGGAGACAACTTGCCCGATCAGAAACCGATCAAAGGCGTGGATACTCTCGAGATATTCATCAATCAGGCGGGGATGGTCTTGGAAAAGGGCCTGCTGGAAAAGAGACCTGCCGACCTTCAGAAGGAGCGAAAATGAAGAACGTCCTTATCGTGGAGGATTCCAAGGCCATACGCTCGATGATGCGGGTCTCTCTCGAGGAAATGGGAGAGTTCTTTGCGGTGGAAGCCGGGAACGGCTTTGAAGCCCTCAAAACCCTTCCCACACGACGCTTCAACCTGATAATCACTGACATCAATATGCCCGACATCAACGGCCTTGAGTTGATCAGCTTTGTAAAGTCGAATGCCGCTTATAAGGACATTCCCCTAATCATCGTGAGCACCGAAAAGAGCGAGGAAGACCAAAAAAGGGGCATAGCGCTCGGGGCTACCGGATATGTAGTTAAACCTTTCAAGAAGGAAGATCTAATGGCTGCAGTGAACAAGGCGTTGGAGGGTGAATAGACGGCGGCGTTGCGTGCCGGGTTATATAGTAAAGATCAGAAATCAAAATATTAATATTCTTTTTACATTTTTCAATGGAGCGTAGCGACGATTGAAATCAGACCGTTCTATAAAGGATTTTCTAGCCGAGGCGGAAGACATTCTCGAAACGGCCAACCAGACGATGCTCTCGCTTGAGTCCGAACAGGCCGCAGGGCGCTCGGCTCCGGATCTGGTGAACGGCCTTTTTCGCGCAATCCATTCCTTCAAGGGACTCGCCGGGATGTTCGGGCTCAAGGCCCCCTCAGAGCTCTCACACAAACTGGAGTTCCTCCTCGACGAGGTCCGTCTCGGGAAAACAGCGCTCAGCCGGGACGTCCTCGATGTGCTATTCGAGACCGTGGCCCTGCTCGGACGGCATGTGCAGCAAGTGGGCAACAAGGAGCAGCCGGAAGACATAGCGGCCGCGCTTGACCGCATCGACGGAATCCTCAAAGCCAAGCCTTCCACAGCCGCTGACCGGTCTATCCTGGATCAGATAGAAATTGACCGCGGGCTCCTCCAAGTCCTTACGGAATACGAAGAATACCGACTCAAGGAAAATATCAGGGAGCACAAAAACCTTTTCACCATTAAGGCGTTGTTCGAGCTTACCGATTTCGAAAAAGGCATCAAGAACCTCAATGATGTGCTCAAAAAGAACGCTGAAATTATCTGCACCCTGCCCACGGCCGGCGCGGCCGCAGGCGGCATCGGATTTACCATTGTGGCCGGCACCGCAATGGGACGTGACGAGCTCATGTCGGCGATCAATATGCCAAAGGTGTCCTTCGACCCGATAACGTACGTCGAGGGGCGGAAGGTGGAAGAGCAACGGGCGGTATCGGAAACGGGTGCGATCAAGTCGGTGAGCAATACTGTCCGCGTGGATATCTACAAGCTTGACGGCCTTATGAACGTAGTCGGTGAGATGCACCTCACCAAGAACATCATCGGTCGCATCGCGCGTGAGTTGAGATCCATGCACGGATTCGCAGGACTTTCCGTGGATCTGCACAAGGCGCAGCGCAGCCTGGAGAGGAAGCTGAACGACCTCCAGGAGGGGATCCTTGAGGTTAGAATGGTTCCAATCGGCCAGATTTTTACGCGCCTTTCACAGATGGTCAGAAAGTACGCGAAAGAAGTGGGAAAGGAGATCGATCTCCATCTTTCGGGAGAAGAGACCGAACTCGACAAGCTTATGATCGAGGACCTTGCCGACCCGCTCATGCACCTCATAAGGAATGCCATTGACCACGGCATCGAACTCCCCGAAATACGGAAACAGCAGGGAAAGCCGGAACACGGTGTGGTAAAGCTCGCGGCATTCCCCAAGGGCAACCATGTGGTGATCACCGTCGAAGACGACGGAGCGGGGATAGAAACGAAGAATATCCTGGCCAAGGCAGTGCAGAAAGCGGTTCTCCCCTCGGACCATGGCCTTGATCCTGAGACCGACCGCAAAGAGATTCTGGATATCATTTTCCTTCCCGGCTTCACCACCCGCGAGACCGTAACCGAAATCTCGGGCCGTGGTGTGGGTTTGGACGTGGTGAAACGGAATGTCTCCAAGCTGTCCGGTATGATTGATATCGATACCGAGACGGGTATGGGAACGAAATTCATCATCACGCTTCCCATAACCCTTGCCATCATCAAGGCACTCGTAGTGGAGGCCGGCGGAGAGGTGTTTGCCGTGCCTCTCAGCGCCGTGCTCGAGATCATTCAGGCGACGCATGACCAGGTAGAGACCGTGGAGACACGCGAGGTGATGGCCATCCGTGGCGACACGATACCGCTCTATCGGCTTACGAAGGCGTTCAAACTGACCCCGAAGCCCAGCAGCAACTCATTCTACCTCATCCTCGTGGGTCTCGCAGAGCGCCGCTTGGGGATCATGGTTGACGGTCTCCGGGACCAGCAGGAGATCGTCATCAAGCCTCTTGGAAAGCGGATATCGGAGATACCGGGCATTGCTGGCGCCACGGAGCTGGGAGACAGACGCGGCGTTGTGCTCGTGCTGGATGTTGAATCACTCATCGAAGGGGCTCTCAAAAGATCGGTCGTTGTCAGCAGACAGTAGACCACGGGCGGAGGCAAAGACGGGGGAATAAGGAACGAGGGCAGATAACAGATAATGGACTTCAGACAGAATAAGCGGGCAAAAAGAAAAGCTTCAATCTAGTACCTGTCGTCTGGCCCGGGGACTTAAATTATGTATGAAGAATTTTACGGACTGAGCGAAAAGCCGTTCAAAAAGACGCCTGACCCGCGTTTTTTCTACCAGAGCGCCAAGCATGCCGAGGCCCTCGCCCGGCTACAGCTTGCGGCAGAGGACCAGGACATTGCCCTGTTGACCGGCGATATCGGTACGGGCAAGACGATGATTTCCCGTGCGCTCATCGATTCGCTGGACGGGAGCTTTCATCCGATGCTGATAATCAACCCGCGGCTTTCGCCGCTACATCTTCTGAGAACCGTGGCCCTCGGCCTCGAGATGGAGTGCTCGAGCCGGGATTGCCACAGCATCATTGAGGGAATCAATGCAAAGCTGTATGAGTTCTTCGAGGCCGGGAAGCGACCGGTGGTCATCATTGACGAAGCGCAGCTTATCTCCGGCAAGGCCACGTTCGAGGAACTGCGGTTGCTTACGAATTTCCAGCTCGATGACCGCAACCTTCTCGCGATCCTGCTTATCGGCCAGACAGAGCTCGGGGAGCGGCTCGACCGACGCCAGTACAGGGCGCTTCGGCAGAGGATCGGAATGCAGTATCACCTGGGCCCGCTTGACGAGGACGAGACACGAGAGTACGTGAAGCACCGGCTCCGGGTAGCGGGGAGGGAAACGCTGCTCTTTGATGAAGAAGCGAACACGGCTTTGTTCGAGCGTTCAGGAGGCGTTCCGCGCATTATCAACACCATTGCGGGCAATGCGCTCGTTGAAGGTTTCGGCAAGGGCCTCAAGATAATAGACCAGGAGATCATCGAGAGCATAGTGAGAGAAGGGCGGGCGAAGGACGGAAAGGGCATTCGGCATGAGGCAAAGAGAAGAGGGGCCATGGTTTCCCATATGTCCCATGTCCTCTGCTCTCTGTAAGTTTTTTTCGGTAGGAGCGTTAGCGACCTATGGATATCTTGGCAGCGCGGAAAAAGGCAGCGGAGTGGACACGCACACAAAACAAACTCGAGACCGAAGAAACGGCCCCTGCTCAACCTGCCCAGACGGAAAAGCCCTCTGGCAGCGCGAGCCCTGTGCCGTCATCTCCAGCTGTCGGGAAACAACCGGAAGCGGCCAAACACGCCGCAGTGGAAGAAATCGGAAGAAGGGACACGCCGGAGCCTGAAGAAGGAGTGGCAAGTGGAATTCACACACAGGAGATCGAGATGCTCTCGTTCCGCCTCGGCAGTGAAGAGTATGTCCTGCCCGTAGATGATGTACAGGAAGTGCTGAAAAGCAGGGAGCTCACCATGGTCCCCAATTCACCGTCACATGTCATCGGGGTGACATCGATCCGGGGAACGGTCCTGCCAGTACTGGATCTCGGAAGGCGGCTAGGCCTTCCGCCCGCCGTGAGGGACGAGAAGGCGCGGATTATCATTATAAGCCCAGATGACGAGAACGCGGGAATTCTCGTGGATCAGGTGACCGGGGTGGTACGGATCTCACCGGACGCCGTCCGTCCTGCACCGGAGACCATCGAACAAGGTGCAGAGTTCCTAAAGGGGATAGCGCGAAAAGACGACAGGCTCTACATCCTGCTGGACTTGCACAAAGCGGTAGGGGCGTAGATCGCCGATATAAACATGCTGAATTCGGAATAGGAGAGTAAAGTGATGAGCTTTCATTCAGCAACCCGGGTTCAGCAGGTGAAGCCATTAGGGGAGGTATGAACCATGAATACAAAGAAGGGAAGCAGAACAGTCCTCGTTTTTCTTTTCATGCTTGCATGTATCGCCATGCTCGGAGGTTGCGGCAAGTCCGATTCGGCTATCGGGCCGGCGACTTCAAGCGTTCTTTCTGCAGCGACTACGACTGCAGGACTGAATAGGTGCGCAGGATGTCATACCACCGAAACAGCCGACTGGCTTATGAGCAAACACGGGAATCTCGATCCTGCAGGTAACCTGTACAGTGCAGGCGTTCCGACAGTGGGTCTTGTCCAGGCAGGCGGCTCAGGCTGCATCAGTTGTCATGACCCTGACGGGGACAGCAACAATCTCACAGCAGGATACACGGGGAATGTTCCTCGTCCGGTGGTCGGCTGCGAGGCTTGCCACGGTCCCGGGAGCCTGCATGCAGATGCCGGCGGGGCCGGGCCGATATCCCTCCTTTCGAACACGACGGGGACAAGCTTCGGCGCCGTAGCGGTCTCTGGACAATTCGTCATGTGCACGGCTTGTCATAATCTGCTCGATACCTCAACAGGAGCTCTTAATGCTTCGCCGACCCATTTAGCAGGGGCACCTGCCCCCAATGGAACTCAATACGTTATCACTGACACGCACTTTGCCACCCCCGGCAACTGGGGGGCGTCAGGAACTAGTCAAAATAGCAATAATATTACCGGTTATGCCATGAATTTTGCGAGCGATACCGTCTGTACCGACTGCCACAATCCGCATAAGAATGCCGACATCAACAGAGATTGGGCCAGTTCGAAGCATGCGGATATGCTTGCGGCAGATGCCTGGGCTCATTACGACTGGTCGCTGGCGAGCAGGACCGCCTGTCAGCGCTGTCATACGACAACCGGTTTTGCGACGTATGCCGATGCGCTTCAGGCGGGAAACCAATCATTGGCCGCAACCATTGTAGCCGGCGGCATAGCGCTTGTACCCTCTGCTTTGAACTTCAAGCCCGAAATGCTCGAGTGCAGAGGCTGTCACACAGACAATGCGGGTGACCTCAGGAATCCGGGAGCCTATAAGGCAACGTATACGATCGGCTCCGCCCCGAGCTCTACAGCATATTTCCAGTACCCTGATCTATCCATCTCGAATGTCTGTATTCCCTGCCACACGGGGCGCGTAAACGGCACGGCGGTCAGCGATTTGAATACCGGACAGACAGCAACCGTGAATTTCAGCAATTTCAGTTTCCCTGACGGACACTACCTCTCCGCAGGCGGAACGATGTTCAAGGGCACGCCGTACGTATATGCCGGGAGGAACTATGCTGACCCCGCTTCGTTCAAGCACAATCAGATCGGCACGCCAAATGCCCCGAACACCGGCTCGAACGGCCCTTGCGTCGGATGCCATATGGACCGGACGGGCATGAGTGGCAACCATCTCTTTGAGCCAATCAGTACGAATATGGGGAACATCGTTGTATCGAGCGCGGTTTGTTTTGCCTGCCATGCCGGTTCCAGCATAGATTTTGGTACGGTAGTGCAGGACGAAAAGAACAACTTCGATTCTGCCTTGCAGGCACTCCAAGCAGAGCTCATTATATCCGGTTATACATTCACCACCAATTATCCGTATTTCGCCAACAAAAACTGGCTTTCCGCCGGTGATGCGGATATAACGGGCAACACGACCGGCAAAAACAATCTGGGTGCCGCGTTTAACTTCAGCCTCCTCACTCATGAATGGGGCGCCTATGTGCATAACAGCAGGTTTGCGAAAAGATTGATCTACGACTCTCTCGACTGGCTCGATGACGGGATAATGAACTATTCGGTCGGTGCGACTCTCAGCACCGCGTGCAGCGGCGGCACACCGCCCGCCTGGTGCCAGGGAGCCAAGGCATATCTTCTTCCAAACGGGCCGCTCTGGAATGGCGCATACCCGGGTGGATTCGGAAGCGAGGCAGAACGGCCCTAACCCAACGCTTAGGTAAAGGAGGCTAGATGATGGAACGACTATTCACATGGAAGAAATGGCTGGCAATCGGGATTCTCGGCGCCTTCTTTGCCGCTGGATGTGCGGCTCTCAAGGAAGCAAGGCCGATTTTCCCGATCAAGGATTACGAGAAGATGATTGCCGGCCGGCTCGACGCCGACTATGTAGGCACGGATAACTGCCTCAAGGCATGCCACGAGCACGACCAGAAGAGGCGCGATTTCGACCTCTCGACCATGGGCGCTCAGCTCTCGAGGGAATCGGGTCTGCCGCTGGTGAACTGCGAGAGCTGCCACGGTCCGGGCAGCCTCGCCATAGATCCTCTGACACCGCAGAGGCTCGCTGCCGATGCCAAGGCCGGAAAGAAGACGGCCTGCGACTTCAAGACCCTAATCGACATCAAGAACCTGCCCGCCCAGGCAAAATCACTTATCTGCCTGAAGTGCCATACGGCCAACGCGACGTTCAACCTGCATAACTGGAATTCGAGCATCCACAACGTTGCCGACGTGTCGTGTTCCGACTGCCATAAGATCCACGGAGGACACAACCTCAAGGTCAAGCTCAAAGACACAGCAGAAATGTGCGAGCGCTGTCACCAGGACGTGCAGGCTGCGTTCTCCCTGCCGAACCACCATCCCGTGCCGGAAAAGAAGGTGTTCTGCACCGACTGCCACGATCCGCATGGCGGAGGCGGAGAGAGGAACCTGAGGCGGGAAACGGTGAAGGCAACCTGCACCCAGTGCCATGCGGAGAAGCAGGGCCCGTTTGTGTACGAGCATGCTGACCTTACCGACGATTGCCGCGCCTGCCATACGCCGCACGGGTCGGTGAACAGCAACCTGCTCC
>Ga0187779_10000066_pt1 | contig 78108 bp, 65 predicted proteins | sample 1015_Q2_SP10_10__FD_132435 | JGI IMG/M metagenome (GOLD analysis project Ga0187779, IMG submission 132435) | Tropical peat soil microbial communities from peatlands in Department of Meta, Colombia - 1015_Q2_SP10_10_MG | ecosystem: Environmental > Terrestrial > Soil > Wetlands > Peat | place...
CATCCTGGGGCTGTAGAAGGTCCCAAGGGTTAGGCTGTTCGCCTATTAAAGCGGTACGTGAGCTGGGTTCAGAACGTCGCGAGACAGTTCGGTCCCTATCTGGTGTGGGCGCAGGAAACTTGAAGGGAGTTGTCCCTAGTACGAGAGGACCGGGATGAACAGACCCCTTGTGTACGAGCTGTCACGCCAGTGGCACCGCTCGGTAGCGAAGTCTGGTAGAGATAAATGCTGAATGCATCTAAGCATGAAGCTCGCCCTAAGATAAGGTTTCCCAAGGCAATAAAGCCTAAGAAGGACGGTCGCAGACTACGACCTTGATAGGCGGGAGGTGTAAGCGCAGTAATGCGTTCAGCTGACCCGTACTAATCGTCCGTTCGGCTTAATCATAAAACTTTCTCAAGCCGTCGTTGAGAAACGTTCTGAATCACGTCTTGTGATTCGCAGTCTGTTCGGCTTCGGGCCGAACTTGTAATGCCAGCCAAAACTGTTGTCACGCAGCTTCTTGCTGCGCGCATCCCGTCCGAAACGGCTTCGAAGTTCCTGGTTTGATAACTAAGAACTTCTTCGAGTTTCCGGTGGTCATACCGCGAGGGTCACACCCGTTCCCATCCCGAACACGGAAGTTAAGCCTCGCCGGGCCGATGATACTGTGCGGGTAACTGCATGGGAACGTAGGTCGCCGCCGGGATAAATTCCAAGGGCTTCAGTCTTCGGACTGGAGCCCTTTTTCTTTTCTGCATTATGTACTCGCCCGCAACCCCTTGCCGCGGGTCTCCCGGTCGCTGGCGGCCGCATGGTAAACCGCCTTTCTGGAGGCGGAGCCGAACGCAACGCGTCGCCTCTCCCCGCAAAGTTTTCAAAAATTTTCCAGCTAACTTCTTTCCTTCTCTCATTACGGGGAGGGGAAGTATCCATCTTGCAAATAGGTGTTAAACCCCGAACTGGCGCAAGTGATGATCGATGTGCTTGTACATGAGCGCCGCCCACTCTTCCGGGGTAAGTGGGCCAAAGAAGGTGTGCGGGTGCCTGGTGCAGCTTTGCGGTCCGCCTGCCGCAAACCGCTCGACCAGCGCCGACAACCGTGCGCATTCCTTGCCCAGGTCCCGGTCCTCTTTCACCACAAGGGCCTTTGCCGTCGGCGCATTTCGCGCCAGCGGCTTTTCGTCCTTAAGCACTTGGGACTTCGCGAAGGGCCCAATAATCCGCCCCAAAAACATACGCGGAGGAAGGATGTCACCGACCGCCCACTCCATTGCCGTCGAACAGTGCGCCATTGCCTGCGGCGCGGTCATCTTTCCCCACTGCCGCGCACTGTTCGGCCCCAGCCGCCCGATTCGCTCTCTCACTTCCTTAGCCGTCGCCGGCTCAAACAGGTTCTTCATGCGGAAAGTCCTCCTGAAGACATCGCGATCCTGCGACCAGGGAGCCCCCCCGGAACTGCCCAGTACGATGCGGGGCAATCTGCGGTTGTAACGCTGGAATTGTCTGATCGTTCCTCCATCACTCCTCATAGCCATCAGAGCGCGTGCCTTAATGCTCCTGTTCCGTTATCATAGATATTTAGTGATTCCAGGGCTGAATCCACGCTCTTCTTCAGGGCGAAAATGAGGGAAATGCAGTTGTGTGCGGCATAACCGGCTACACTCACCGCGGTCGTGCTTTTGAACCGTCCGCGATCAAGGCGGCCACGGACTGTTTGATTCATCGCGGTCCCGACCAACAGGGGACCTTTGAATCGCCCACCGTGTCTCTCGGCGCGGTCCGCCTGAAGATCATCGATCTTTCCGCAGGCTCGCAGCCTCTGTTCAGCGATGACCGGAAAACCGTCCTTGTCTACAACGGCGAAATCTACAACTACCGCGAACTGCGCCAGGAACTCGAGGATCTAGGCCATTCCTTTTCGACTCACAGCGACACGGAAGTCCTTCTTAAGGCGTTTCTGCAGTGGGACACAGACTGTTTCTCGCGCCTCCGCGGCATGTTTGCCGCCGCTTTCTGGCGAGAAGCCGATCGCAGGCTTGTTTTGGTTCGAGACCGCATCGGAATCAAACCCCTCTACCTCTGTCGCATGGGCGACGACCTCTATTTCGGCTCCGAACTCAAAACCATTCTGATTCACCCCGAAATTCCGCGCCGTCTGGACCTCAGCGCTCTTCACTACTACCTCGCCCTTAACTATGTTCCGGGTCCCTACACTCTCATGGAAGGAATCGAGAAGCTCCGCCCGGGTTGCTGGCTAGAGTGGCAAGACGGCTCCATCCGTGTGGAGCAATACTGGAAGCTGAGCCACGCGCAAAACGAAAACTGGACCATGCCGGACGCGGTGCAGGCTCTCGACGACCTGCTGAAGCAATCCGTCCGAGAGCATCTTCTTTCGGACGTGCCTGTAGGCATCTGGCTCAGCGGCGGCATCGATTCTTCCGGAATCCTGCATTATGCCTCGCAGGAAAGCTCGCAACGTCTCAAGACTTTCTCCGTCACCTTCCAGGGGCGCAGCTTCGACGAAACGCCCTACATCCACCAGTTGGTAAACCAGTATCAGACCGAGCATTATGAACTCGACCTGAACCCGACCCTCGACCTACCCTCCGCCATTGAAGATCTTGCTTATCACTCCGACGAGCCTTTTGCTGATGCGGGTGCAGTTCCCATCTGGTATCTCTCAAAGCTGAGCCGGCAGCACGCCACCGTCGCGCTCAGCGGTGAAGGTGCTGACGAACTCTTCGGCGGCTATGTCACCTACCAGGCAGATCACCTCGCCGGCTACGTAAGGCTGCTGCCCGAAGCCGCGCGGCGCTCTCTCTTGTGGGCGATGAACTACTGGCCCGTTTCTGACGACAAGATCAGTTTCGAATATAAGGTGAAGCGCTTCCTTCAGGGAACATTGCTCTCGCCCGACGAGGCACACACCTACTGGAACGGCGCATTCTCCCGGCCAGAGCAGGAAGACCTGCTCCTGCGCAAGAATCACGACCGTGTTCAGGATCTCTTTGACGCCGATTTGCCCCGCCCCGATCGCAACGGCAGCCTCAACCGTTTCCTGGCTTTCGACCAGCGCTACTACCTTACCGACGACCTGTTGCAAAAAGTGGACCGCATGAGCATGGCCCACTCACTTGAGGTGCGTCCTCCCTATCTCGATCACCGCATTTTTGAATTTGCTGCAACTCTTCCGGACCGCTTCAAAGTGGACGGGCGCACCCTCAAGGTTATTCTCAAGCAGTTGATGAAGCCCCAGCTTCCTGCGAGCGTAATTAGCCGCGCGAAAACGGGTCTGGACATCCCCGCGCACGACTGGCTGCGAGGTCCGCTGCGTCCGTTCCTCGAAGACACGCTCAGTCCAGACGCTGTAAAGCGCACCGCGCTGTTCCGGCCGCAGGCGATCGAACGCGTGAAGCGCGATCACATGGAGCGCCGCGCCAACTTGGGTTACCACCTGTGGGGCCTGATGATCTTATTTTTATGGATGAAGCATTGGAACATACAAACCTCAAGCGAGCTGACTCTGCCCCTGCAGGCTCGGGAAGACGTTTCGAGTCAAGCTCTCTCCTGATTCTCATCGCCGCGGCGGTTTTTTTTGGCTGCATTATTTCTCCTCCATCCCTGATGGACGACGTGGACGCCGTGCAGGCGCAGATCGCCCGCAACATGCTGAGCAGCGGCGATTGGGTCATCGCGCGTCTGGATGGCGTACCTTATCTTGAGAAATCTCCACTCGTCTATTGGCTGATAGCGGCCTCGTTCCGCGTTTTCGGTATACATGATTGGGCCGCACGCATTCCCGTGGCGCTCGCGGCCGTCTTGCTGGCATGGGTCACGTACCGCTATGGCCGCTGGGCCTTTGGCGCGCGATCAGGTTACTACGCAGGCCTTACGCTGGCTACCTGCGTTGGGCTCTTCTTATTCACGCGCATCCTGATTCCGGACGTCATGCTCACGCTGACCACCTGCCTCGCTTTCTGGGCCTTCCAGCGCGCAACGGACCCTGAAGAAACCCAGCCGCGATTGTGGGCTGCCATTCTGGCCGCGAGCCTTGGATTAGGCGTCATGCTGAAAGGGCTCATCGCTCTCGTTGTTTCCGGTGGAGGTGTCTTCGTCTACCTCGTTCTGACGAAACAGTTGTTTTCCCGCGAACTTTGGAAAAAACTGCATGTCTTTTCGGGAGCCGCAATTTTCCTGCTCATCGCCGCTCCCTGGCACATTATTGCTACCCTGCGCATGCCACCTTATCTGGATTTCACGATGCACAGCGCGCCGGGGGAATACCACGGCTTCTTCTGGTTTTATTTCATGAACGAGCACGTTCTGCGCTTCCTCAATCTTCGCTATCCGCGCGATTACAATACGGTTCCTCGGCCCCTGTTCTGGCTGCTTCACTTCCTCTGGCTCTTTCCCTGGAGCGTTTATTTTCCCTCGGTCCTTCGCGAGAACTTCCGCCCCACGGATCGAGCCGGCAGAGCACGCCTTCTCGCCGTCTGCTGGGCGCTTTTCCTCCTCTTGTTTTTTACGTTCTCCACGACGCAGGAATACTATTCCATGCCAATTTATCCTGCCTTGGCTCTTTTGTTGGGCTGCGCGATGGCCAGCGAGGATTCCTGGACCGTCTGGGGAACGCGCGTCTTGGGTGTTATTACCGCACTCTGCGCCATCGCCGTCGCCGCCCTTCTCTACCTCGTACGCAACACTCCGGCGCCAGGCGATATTTCGAACGCGTTGCAGCAGCGCCCTGGCACGTACACACTCTCCATGAGCCACATGGGAGACCTGACCATTCAGTCGTTCGCCTATCTGCGAACGCCGCTCGTCATGGCCCTCGTTGCCTTTCTATTGGGAACGATTGCTTGTTGGGTGTTGCGTGGCCGGCGCGCCTATCTGGCCATCGCCGTGATGATGGTTCTGTTCATCCATGCCAGCCGCGTGGCGATGATGGTCTTCGATCCTTATCTTTCTTCGCGCCCGCTCGCCAATGCGCTAACGACCGCGCCCCAAGGCGACCTGATCCTCAGCGGTCCCTACTACGGGTTCTCCTCTGTTTTCTTTTACACCAACAGGAATGCGCTTTTGTGGAATGGTCGGCGAAACAATCTGGAATATGGCTCGTACGCACCCGGCAGTCCGCCCGTCTTCATCGAGGACCGCGAGTTTCAAGACCGCTGGAACTCCGCGCAGCGCTATTTCGTCCTCTGCATGGAAAACAGGCTGAAGCACCTGAAAGAAGTTGTGCCCGGCGATCGCCTCTTCCTCGTATCCGAAAGTGGCACAAAGAGCCTCTACACGAACCAGCCGCTCCGGTAGCGGACAGCTTCAAAACAGACTCTGTCTGCTGACGTGTCTTCAGACCGCTTCTTCTTTGGAGTTCTGCGGGGAACGCCACTTCTTCAGTGCTTAATCATTCGCCGCGCTCTGAAGCGGATGGCTCTCCTGCCGGAAGATCGGCGGCATATCGTAGAACTGCTTCATTTCCGTAGAACCCGCGAGAGCCGTTGTGGAGGCCGTGCCGTTGGTAATTACGTTCTGCACATCATCGAAGTAACCTGTTCCAACGAACCGCTGGTGTTTCACCGCTCCGTAATGATCTGTTCTTTCGCTGTCGAACTCCGCTTCCTGCAACTGTGAATAGGCCGTCATCCCGGTGAGTTTATATTCCCGCGCCAGTTCAAACATCGTGTGATTCAGCGCATGGAAGCCCGCTAACGTAATGAACTGGAATCTGTAGCCCATCGCGCCCAGCTCCCGCTGGAATCTCGCGATTTCGTGCTCACTGAGATGCTTCCGCCAGTTGAACGACGGAGAGCAGTTGTACGCTAGCAGCTTGCCCGGAAATTCCGCGTGAATCGCTTTCGCAAACGCCCGCGCTTCTTCGAGATTGGGCTTAGAAGTCTCGCACCAAAGCAAATCTGCGTAGGGCGCATAGGCAAGCCCGCGCGCGATCGCTGCCTTCAATCCTCCCTTCACCTCAAAGAAACCCTCTGGTGTGCGTTTCCCGGTGCAGAATTTACGGTCGCGCGGGTCGATATCTGTCGTCAGCAGGTTTGCGCTGTCCGCATCCGTGCGTGCCATGATCAGGGTCGGCACGCCCATGACGTCTGCCGCGAGCCGCGCCGCCACCAGCTTCTGGATGGCCTCTGCCGTGGACACCAAGACCTTCCCGCCCAAGTGCCCGCATTTTTTGGCCGAAGAAAGCTGATCTTCAAAGTGGACGCAAGCCGCGCCGGCCTCGATCATCGCCTTCATCAGTTCGAACGCGTTCAAATTCCCGCCGAAACCCGCCTCGGCATCCGCAACCATCGGCGCCAGCCAGTACTTGCCATTCTTTCCTTCGGCGTGATGAATCTGATCCGCCCTCATAAGAGCCTGATTGATCCGCCGCACCAGGTTCGGCACGCTGTCCACAGGATACAAACTCTGATCCGGATACATCTGCCCGGAAAGATTCGCGTCGGCGGCTACCTGCCAGCCGCTGACATAGATCGCCTCGAGTCCTGCCGCCACTTGCTGAATGGCTTGATTGCCTGTCATTGCACCCAGAGCACCCACATAAGGCTCCGCATGGAGTAAGTGCCACAATCTTTCCGCGCCCATTCGCGCGAGGGTGTGTTCGACATGCACGGTGCCGCGCAGCCGTTCGACGTCCTCCGCGCGGTAGGGCCGCTTGACGCCGATCCATCGTGGATCCGATCCCCAGCGGGTCTCCAGGTAGTGAGCTCTAGCGTGGTTTGTCGAAGGCATTCCGTCTCTCCTCTTGGGCAGGGCCGGTGAACTGCCCGGCACCGTGCGATCTGGTTCAGAGGATTGCGATTTTCCGGAAGAAGCGGTGGTCAGTCAAACGGATTGTAATTATCATGGCGATAGAAGAAAATTATCAGTACGTTCGGTACACCAAACGGCGCGCAGAAGGGAGGCCCTGCACTCATGGAGTTCGTACAACTCGAAACGTTTCTTGCAGTTGCCACCTACGGCGGTTTCCACCGCGCCGCGGCGGCCCTCCGCGTCAGCCAACCCGCCGTCAGCGCGCGGATCCACGCGCTGGAGGACTCGCTTGGTACCCGCCTGTTCGAGCGTGGTCCTGGCGGCTTTTCGCTCTCTCCCGCAGGGAAGACTCTGCGCACCCACGCGGAGCAATTATTGCGACAGGTGGCGTTGGCGCGGCAGGCGGTGCACGAGCTCACGCCCGCCTCCAGCGGGGCGCTCCCGATCGCCGCCTCGCTTTCGATCTGCACCTATCTATTGCCCGAGGTCCTAAAGAAGTATCAGGCGGATCATTCCGATGTCGTCGTCAGCGTGCGCAGCGGCAATTCCGCTCAGGTCTTGAAGATGGTATTGGACGGCGAAGTCGATTTCGGCCTCGCGCGCTCCTTGCATCATCCGGAAGTCGAAACCATCAGCCTGCGCGATGATCCCCTGATGCTCGTCGGCCATCCACGTCATCCCGCCACGGCAAAACGCAAGCTCCGCCTCGAAGAACTGGAATCGCTTCCACTGATCGCGTACGACCGCGGCTCCAGTGACTGGACGCTCATGAACGGACTCTTTCGCCGCGTGGGCTTGCTTCCCAACATCGTTCTGGAAGTAGAGACCATTGAAGCTTGCTTGAGGATGGTCTTGCGGAGACTCGGGCTGGCCTTCCTTCCGCAACTCGCCGTACATGACGAATTGCGTAAGAAAAAGCTGGTGACATTGGAGATTACCGACGCGGAATCCCTGCGCCGTAGTCTGGACGTGATCGTCCCTCGCCGCAGGCCTCTCTCCAAAAGCGCTCGGGGTCTTCTCGATCTACTCCGCGAAGCGACGCGCGAAGTTCCAAAACCACACGCTCGAAGTTAGCTGTTCACTAACATATGCAATGCGCTAGTTTTGCGGCACTTCCCCCGCGTACAATGAGCGGTTCGACGGAGAAATTCATGACCAAGACCAAGGGAACTGTACTCATCACCGGGGGCACCGACGGTTTGGGAAAAGCCACGGCGCTGCTCCTCGCTCGGCGCGGCTATTCTGTCTTTGCGGCGGGCCGCTCCGCTGCCAAGCGTGAAGAACTCGAGCATCTATCGCATAAGGAATATCTCCCCCTTCACACCATCGAAATGGATGTCTCCGAGAACGCCTCCGTCCAGATTGGCACAGAAGTGGTGCTCGAAAAGGGAGGCGGCATCGACGTTCTGATCAACAATGCCGGCATTGGATACATGGCCGTCGTCGAAGAGTTGCGCATGTCGGACTTCCGCCAGCAGTTTGAAATCAATCTCTTTGGCGTTTTGCGCGTAACGCAGGCGGTCCTACCTCATATGCGCCAGCGGCGCCACGGCCGCATCGTGATGATGAGCAGCGTTGCCGGCTTGGTGTCTCCGCCGACCTACGGCGCTTATAGCAGCAGTAAGCACGCACTCGAAGGGCTCTCCAACGCGCTGCGTCTCGAACTCTATCCCTTTGGAGTCGACGTCATCCTCATTGAACCAGGCTATATCGTTACCAACTTCCAGCAAACGGCGAAGGACCTTTCTCAGCGCTACGCCGAAGGCGCCGCCAGCAGTCCCTACGCGAAGATTTATTCCGCTGCTTGGGCCGCGTCCAAAGTCGGCCGGGAACGTTCCAACGCCACTCCAGACGATTGCGCCCAGGTCATTTTGAAAGCCATCGAGTCCTCTCATCCGAGGGCGCGCTACACCGTTACCTCGATGGCCAGGGCAGTTTCCATCGGGAAACGCATTCTGCCCGACGCTTTATTCGATTCTGTGTTGCGCAAGCGCTTCGGCCTTACGCACGAATCCTAATTCGGCCGTAACGGCGGGCCTTCAGACACGTGTTTTTCTCTTACTCCTAGCCCAGCCAGTATTTGACGCCTTCCGCCGTCACGTTTAGGCTGAAACCGAGGCAGAAGAAACGATGAAGCGCATAGTTTGTTGGATTCTGCTGCTAAGCTCGGGAATGGCGGCGTCTAAACTTGCAGCGGAAGATCGCGCTCAGATTAACCAAGAAGCGCGCACCATCTTTAAGCAATTGATCGAAATCAATACGACGGAATCTGCGGGAAACGTCACGAGGGCGGCGGAGGCCATGGCCCAGCGCCTCCGAGACGCTGGCTTTCCAGAGAAAGACGTGATTGTCGCCGGCCCGAACGAACGCAAGAAGAACCTGGTTGTCCGGCTGAGAGGTAGCGGCCAAAAGCCACCCATTCTCTTCATTGGCCACCTGGATGTGGTCGAAGCCCACCGCGAAGACTGGAGCATGGACCCTTTCCAATTCATCGAGGTTGATGGGAATTTCTACGGCCGCGGCACGCGAGACATGAAGGCCGGTGACGCGATTCTCATCATGAGTTTCTTGCGGCTAAAGCGGGAAGGATACCAGCCGAACCGTGACCTGATCGTTGCCCTCACCGCCGACGAAGAGTCGGGCGACTCTAATGGCGTCGACTGGCTACTAAAAGAGCACAAGGAATGGATCGACGCTGAATACTGCATCAACCTGGACGGGGGCGAATTTGAACGCATGAGAGGCGAGCGTGTTCTCGCCGGACTGCAAGCCAGCGAAAAGGTCTACGCCGACTTTCAGCTCGAAACCACAAACCCTGGGGGCCACAGTTCTGTACCCGGGCTCGATAACGCGATTTATGAGCTTGCCTTAGCTCTGGAGAAACTGCAGAAATTCTCCTTTCCGGTGAAGATCAATGAAATCACCCGCGATTATTTCCTGCAATCCGCCAATTTCACTTCGGGCCCGCTGGCTGCCGATCTTCGCGGCGCCGCCCAGGAGCCAGCATATCCGTCTTCGATCCAACATTTGTCCGCCATTCCGTATTACAACTCTTTGCTGCGCACAACCTGTGTTGCCACCATGCTTGCCGGAGGACACGCGCCCAACGCGCTCCCTCAATCCGCTCGCGCAAACGTAAATTGCAGGATCTTTCCCGGAGAAGATCCGGAACAAGTGCGCAAAACTCTGGAGCGCGTCGTGGCCGATCCTGGCGTCAAAGTGACCATGGTTGCCGAGAAAACGGCCGACGGCAAAGTGATCCCTGTTGTCGCTGTCCCGCCCTCAGCGCTCATTCCAGAACTTACCAACGCCCTTGAACGCACTCTCTCCACCATGTGGTCCGGCATGCAAGTCGTGCCCACCATGTCGACGGGCGCGACGGACGGTAAATATCTTCGCATCGCCGGTATTCCTACCTTCGGAATTGCCTGCATGTTCTTCGATATGGAGGACGACCGCTCCCACGGCAGGGACGAGCGCGTGGGTGTTCAGGACTTCTACGACGGCGTCGAATTTGGCTATCGCTTCATGAAAGCCCTGTCCTCAAATTAGCTCAAGAAAAAATCAGGGCAGCGCCTCTACCGCCAGTACAGCGCCTTAAAAAGCAAAAGCCCCCGAACTCGGGGGCTTTTGCGGTCAAAAGGAGAATTCCGCTTCAGGGCTTCGACGGGTCTGGCGGCTCGCCTGGCTTTACGTCTTGGGGAGCTGTCGTACTGGCTGCCACTGGTTTCGTCGCGTCCGAGCCGTACCGGGTCAGGTAGGGCATAAAGGGCGTAACTTCGAACGGCATCTTTTCCCGTTCCGCCACGGTACCCACCGGCTTGCTCTTGATCAACTCCAGCTTGTCGTTCCACGGATCGATTTTCACGCGCCCGCCAATCGGAAGCGCCGCGATCTTCTGGGAATTCTGTTTTGGATCCACTGCAATCATGGATTTCAAATCGTTAATCTCCGGAACACGGTTCCCAAGATGGCCGCTGATCAGGTTCGGGATCTCCTTCTGGCGAGTGTCTAGTGCTTGCAGAAAGAGTCCAGCGGTTCCGAGCTGGTTCTTGTAGGGCGAATTGTTCAGAATCTGTATGGCCTTCTGATTGGCAGCGGTTTCTTCCGCAGGGGTGCGGGCAAAGCCGAAGTGCCGGAACGTATCCTTGTCGTCCACCAGCAATTGATCGAAGAAAGCATACTGGGAATCCAGGCGGTGCCCCAGAACCACGTGGCTCAATTCATGAGCCAGAATCGTGGCCAGGCTTGCTTCGTCTGGCAGTACGTCGACAAGACCCCGGCTCAAGACGATCGTGTGTCCGATGGTGAAAGACTCCAGGGTGGAAGTCATCAGCACGCGGCACCGAACCTCCGGATCGAGATCAATGTTGTTGGTTACTTCGAGGTTGTTCACGACCGTTTCCAAAACCTTGTCCACTTCGCCCTTTGGCGCCATCAAGCCGATGCGCTCGAAGCGATCGATAATGTTGTCTTCTGCCTGACGGTCCCAGGAGCGCTGTGCCTGAATCGGGGAAAGGTCATTCGCCGTCTTGGTATCATCGTTGACCGGCGTCTCCACCAGAATCTTGCTCAACTCCTCTTCTCTCGAAGAATTGCTGAGGTTATAGCCCCAAAGCCGCGTTTGCGCCTTGAAGTCCAGCTTCTTGCTCAGCGCATAGTGAAGGTCTTTTTCTTCGCTATACACAAACGTTGGCAGCCACAACCCCGGCTGCACGTTTGTCCTCCAGCTGTCGAAGTGGAAGTACCAGCTGGAATGGCCGTTGCCGCTGTACGCGCCGTTGAACCGCACGATGTGGAAGTCCTGATCCTCTACCCAAATGCGGCCCAGGAAGCGTCCGCGGTTGTTCTTTTCCGCCGGCGTCACGTCAAACACCAGGCAGCGGACTTCGCCAAGGAATTCGCGGCGCACGTAATCAAACTTGTAGTGCTGTTTGTCGAATCCGTTGGTGTCGATGAAGATCATCTGCAGGAACCCGTCGGGTAGGTATTGCATCGCGAAGCTGAAGAAATTCCCGATGGATCCGGCCACTTTCTTGCCCTTGCTCGACGTATCGTTCAGCGGCACCAGGGTCACACCCTTCTGAAAGTTCGCGCGGCCAAGGAAATACTTGTCCCCGGCGGGCACTTCCCCCAGGTCCTTGTCCGCCTTCAGATTCTGGATATACGTCTCCACCAGCGGCGAGTAATTCCGCATCTGGCCGTACAGATGCTGTTCGTTGCTGATAACGCGGTCCAGCGCCTGATCCATCGTTCGCGGCTGATCCGCCGCCGGTGGTGTGTTGGCCATCAACGGCATGCTTGCGCATGCGCCGAGGAGCAGCACGAGGATATTTTTCGACAACGTTCGCATGATCATTCCCCCCTCAGTAGGCCAGCCGGAATTCGATTCGGATTACGGCCGGATAATCCACCGGCTCGCCCTGACGCTTTGCCGGTTTAAATTTGATCTGTTGTGCGGCGCGGACGGCAGATTCGTCCAGCCCGTGGCCCAGCCCGCTCACAACTCGGTTGATCTGGACCGTCCCATTTGCCAGAAAAACGACGTCGATGCGCACATCGCCTTCAATCTTCATGCTGCGCCCTTCGGCGGTGTACTCAGGTTGCGGCTTGTCCACAATTTCAGGCTGCGTGTCGGCCGGGCCGGTCGGACCCGCCTTTTTCTTTGGAGCATCGCTCGAAGTATCCACAGCTCCAAACCCGGCGCTTGCCACCGTTCCGGTCTTCTTTCCGCTTCCGGTTGGCGGCGTTGCAGTTCCGTTGCCAAATCCCGTGCTGGCCACAGTCCCGCGAATGCCGTTCTTCCCGCCGGTTCCGTTGCCATAACCTTCACCGCCTGGAAGTGCTGGCGAACCGAGTCTGTTCACGTTAGTCGCGTGATTCGGATCTCCTTTACCCGGCATTCCATTCGGGTCGCCGAAACCGCCCGTCTGCACTTTTTCCACAGGCGCGACAACCGTTGCTGGCGCAGCGCTTCCGCTGCCCAAATTTCCCACTTTGACGTCCTCTTTCGGACGCTTCGGGCCATTTTCTTTGGTGTCGATCTTGGCGTCGAAGACCGGCGTCTTGATGTCCGGCTCCTTGACTTCGACCTTCTCGACCTTTGGCTTCACAACCTTTGGTGCCAAATTGGCAAAGATGTGAGGCTGCTGTGGATTCAATTTGGGAGGCTCCACCGGCGTTTCCACCTTTGTTTCCACTTTCGGAGTAGGCGTTTTCGCCTTTGGCGGAGGAGGCGGTGGCGGCGCCACCGGAATTTCGGTGATTGGCTGAGCGATGGGAGTCGAATAGTAGTGAATCGCGGTCTTCATTGCCTCTGGATACAACAGGGGAACTAGAAGGAAAAATCCCAAAAGGGAGACTTGAAGTACCGCGCTGGCCCCGACTCGGCCCCAATTTGTTTTTTGATCTGGGAGCATGGCTAGGCGGGCAGGGATGGGTTTGCTACCCATGTGCTGTTTCCATGCTTCTGTATTTGCACTACGTCCACGACTGGCGTCGAATCCTACGCCGAGTGACGTTCTACGTGGTGGTTCCGCGATCATTGTTGTCATCCGCTTGCCGCCCCTAGCGAAAGTTCTTCCCGGTAACCTGATTCCGTGGAATCAAGTTGCTCCTGATTCGAAAGGTTCTTGGTGCCAGTACGAGCGTACTGATTACTTAGAGACCTTCGAATAGGACTTTCGTACTAACGACGCGTACTCGCTAATGGCGCCACGAGTGCACCTTCGAGGACGAAAGATAACCGGTTCTAACCCGCCGAGGCGAATTTCGTTGCGGGACGGGATCGCAACAACCACTAGGATACCGCAACTCCCGAGGGAGGGTCTCGTCGATTTGCGCACCGGTTTCTTTGAGGGCGGTAGCTCGTTGGATGCAACTCTCCTGAAAGACGTTGGTTGCACTGGACCACCCGCAAGATATAGAAATGAGAGAGTTAAGAGCGGTCGAAGGGAGACCAGTGCCACCCGAGCCCCCGTCTATGTCGCGCCCCGACCCATTGGCCATACTTCGGGAACTGGGCCTGCGTTTGGACACCCTGTATGCCGCGTCCACTGCTTCTTCTTGGGGCCTTTCTCGTCCGCAATTTCAGGTGGCGCTCGAAAGAAGCGTCGTTAAACATTTCACCGAAGCCTCTGCTACTCGCCAGGCAGTGGAAGAATATTTGCACGTTCTGCACATGGATGATCTCGTTCTGGCCGCCGCCTGTATGGAAGGCATGGAACCCGCCTGGGATCACTTCGTTCGAACCTACCGCGCCTATCTTCGAGCTGTAGCTTGTTCCATCACAGCAAACAGCCGTTCCGGCGCTGACGCTCAGGAACTGGCAGATTCGCTTTTCGCGGAGCTCTTTGGGCTCGTGGATGGCAAACGTGGCGAAGCCTCTCTCTTCCGCTATTTTCACGGCCGCAGCTCTCTGAAAACTTGGCTTCGAGCCATTCTGGCGCAGCGGCACATCGATCATATCCGGCAAAGCCGCCGTTGGGAATCTCTTGAGCAAGAGGATGGCGAAGAGGTGAAGCCGCTTCCCACACAGATTGTCTCGACTTCTCCTCTCGATCCCCATCGCAACAAATATCTCCGCCGTTTTCTTCTTGCCCTGACGGACTCTCTTTCGTCCTTGCCACCCGAGGATCGCAAGCGTTTGGAGCTTTATTACGCGCGAGACAAAACCCTCGCGGAAATTGGCCGCTTGTTCGGTGAACACGAATCCAGTGCCTCCCGGCATCTGGAGCATGCGCGCCGCGAATTGCGCAACAAGGTCGAAGACTGCCTTCGCACGGGACGCCACACAAATAATCCAAGGCGCACCTTTCCTGCGATGAGCGAGGCCGAAATAGCACTTTGTTTGCAATACGCCACCGAGGATTCTCCCATCGATTTTCGCCAGATCTTTCCGGAAGAGCCCCCCCGCAAGAGCCAGCCGGGCCGAAAGGAATCGTCATGAATATCCGCAAGAAACGATTCCCCCTTCGTTCAAAGAAAGGAGAGCGCCATGCCAACGGATGATCGCGATCAACAGTTCGAACGCGCTTTGTCGCGCCACCTGCGCCACGCCTCTCCCAATTCCGAATGCCCGGACGCGGAGACTCTCGCGGCCTATCACGAGCGCACGCTGTCTCTCCAGGAAATGACCCAATGGAAGCAGCACATCGCTGGATGCTCGCGGTGTCAGGAAAGTCTGGCGTTACTGGAACAAGCGGAAAATATCCCCGCAGAGGCGTGGAAAAAAGATCGCGTGCCAACTGCCGAAAATATCGCCGCGACTCAACTAGCGGCGCTGGGACAGTTGCGCGTGGGGCCGGGGGAAGCACTCGCCTCCGCACTGCCTCCGCAGTCCGCAGCGTCCATTCCTCTCAGTAAAGCGAGGCCACGCCCGTCCTGGCGCTGGCTTGCTCCCCTAGGTGCATTGGCTGCTGCCATCATTATCTCGATTGGAGTGTGGGAAGTCCGCATTCAGCACAAGCAGCAGATGAAGGAAGCCCAGGTGGCAATGAACCGGCCAACGCCTGCTGAGCTTTCTCAGCTTCAACAGAAAACGCCGATTCAACCCAGAAAAGAAGAGGCACTCCCACAAAAATCAGCCGAAGGCTCACTTTCTCCTAGAACTCCTGCCGCAACTTCGCCGGAAACTGTTTCGCCGCAGAAGTCGCTTTCCCCGTCCAGAGCTGGTGCCGCGGCAGCTTCCGACAACGAACTCGCGGCGTCGCAGGGGGGAGATGCACTCATAGCAGGTCAACAGCAGAATGTTCCCACCTCCGCGCCTGCTCCAGCCTATGTGGCCAAGAGCCACGCCATGGAAGCTGCTCAGCCTCCCGTCAATTCAAGGGGAGTCGGCGGAGTCCTGCCGAGCCCCGGTGCCGAAAACAAGAAAGACCAGAGCGCAAAGCCTCCCGTGCCCGCTGTCTCGCAGACGGTGGAAGTGCAGGCGGCCGCACCGCCGGTCACCGCCGACTCCTCGCAGATCCTGTCCACGGAAAAAGAGAAGGCCGCCACTCTCGTGCAATTAGCTCTTGCGAGTTCGCGCTACATCGTTCCCCCCGGTGAAAAACATGCCTGGCGCGTCGGGGATTTGGGAAACATCGAGCACAGCATCGATCGCGGCAAATCCTGGAAGTCCCAGAGCAGCGGTGTCACCGCGGATTTAACTTCGGGTTCCGCCACATCCGATAAGATCTGCTGGATTATCGGCAAAGCGGGAACAATCCTCCTCACCACGGACGGAGGCAAACACTGGAAGCAGGTTGTGTCCCCTATCGCGGGAGATTTGGGCGGTATTCACGCTACCGATGCCACCCACGCCTCCATTTGGGATGTACCCAATCGCATCAGTTTTGAAACCAGCGATGGCGGGGCCACCTGGTCCCGCATCGCAAACGAATAGAAGATCATTGCAAGAAATCTCTTCGACTTCGTTCCAAATAGGAAGGCAGATTCACACCAAGGAGCTCTTATGCAGACTTCGTACACCCGGAATACCGCTCACCGTTGGGCCACCGCTGGCGCGGCCATCGCATTTGCTGGCGCGGCGGCGTTGGTGCCGTCCTTTCAGGCGGTCCCCAAAAGCCATGGGCAAGAGAAAAACGCGCCCGTCGCAGATCAATCCACTTCGCTGAGCGACCAAACGGATTTGGCCGTCACCGTCTACAACTCCAACATCGCGCTCATCCGCGATGTCCGCCAGCTGCAGTTGCCTACGGGATCCTTCCGTCTGAAATTCATGGACATCGCAGCCACCGTAAATCCCGCGACTGTCCATTTTCGTTCCCTCACGGAACCGGAGAAGCTGGGCGTCCTCGAACAGAATTACGAGTATGACCTGCTCGAACCCGCCAAGCTGCTCAACAAATACGTCGGCAAGGAAGTGACCCTTGAGCGTAGCTATATGGACAACGGCACAACCAAGCACGAAGAAATCAAGGCCATTCTCCTCGCCAATAACAACGGCCCCGTCTGGAAAATTGGCAACGATATCGTCACCGGCGTCTACGGCGACACATATCGCTTTCCGGAAGTTCCGGCGAATCTTTACGACCGGCCGACGCTACTCATGTCGCTCGAGAATTCCGGCTCGCACAAACAGACCATCGAAGCCTCTTACCTTGCGAACAATCTTTCCTGGAATGCGGACTACGTCCTGACGGTTGGCCGTGATGACAAAGCCGCTGATCTTGACGGCTGGGTTACGCTCACCAACAATTCCGGCACCGCCTTCCACAACGCCAAACTGCAACTCGTCGCGGGTGATCTGAACCGCGTTCCTGCCGCGACAAATGCCGTCCGTATGGAAACTCTTGCAAAGAGCCAGCTAGCCGCCGCGCCACAGTTTCAGCAGGAAAATTTCAGTGAGTATCACCTCTATTCTCTGGGCCGCCGCACCTCCGTCGAGGACAAAGAGACCAAACAGATCAGTCTCCTAGAAGGCAGTGGTGTTCCTGTCCAGAAACTATTCGTGGTGAACGGACAGAGTTTCTACTACCGCAGCCAGTTAGCGCCCGGCGCGCCGACAAAAGACCCGGTCCAGGTCTTCTACAAATTCAAAAACGAAGAGAAGGCCGGCCTCGGCATTCCACTCCCGGCAGGCAATGTGCGCGTCTATCAGCAGGATTCCAAGGGTGGCGTGCTCTTCGTGGGCGAGGACCGCATCGATCACACGCCCAAGGACGAGTTTGTCACAGTGAAGATTGGCAACGCCTTCGACGTTGTCAGCGAGCGCAAGCAGACCGACTTCAAGAAGATTGCCGATCGCGTTTACGAAATGGAGTATTCCATCACCCTGCGCAACCACAAGGATATTCCAATCAATGTCCAGGTGAACGAACCCATCGGCGGAGACTGGGAAATGCTTTCGTCCACGTTTCCAGCCACGAAGACCGCCGCCTTCGCCGCTCAATTCAACGTCCCGGTAAAGGCCAACGGTGAATCGGTCCTTACCTACCGCGTCCGCGTCAAGTGGTAACGCACCATCCTGATCCGGGTGGGCTCTTGGGTTTGCCGAACCACAGTTAAACCGATCGGTTAGTGGCTCTAACCGATTGGATTGTTTTCGTGTCCGTGTCGCGTTCATGCGTAAACTACGCGCCCATGCCGCAGTTTGTTGTCGTACGCGATGTGCCTAGCGCGGGGAGGCTCACCGAGGCACAGATTCGCGACCTCTCACTAAAATCCTTAGACGTTCTGAAGGATATGGGGCCTCAGATTCAATGGCTCCATAGTTACGTTACAGAGGATAAGGTTTACTGCGTCCATCTCGCACCCGACGAGAATACTATTCGCGAACATGCCCGTCGCGTTGGCATCCCGGCCGATCGCGTTTCAGCGGTCCGCCGGCTCATTGCGCCGGCGAACTTCCAGTAGCGCCAGCTTTCGGTTCGTCGAATGAATATCGTACCGCCTCTTCGAGGTTCATTGAGGAACCTTTGTCCCAGGCGCCTTTCACTTCCGCCTCACTAAGTAACTCCCGCGCAGCGGCCAGCTTTTCATCTAGCTTGAGTTGCTCTGCCTGGGGCAAGGGGGCAGCGCTGATCAGATGCCGCAAATGCTGAGCTGCAGCAGCCAGTGTTAGCGCACGCGCCGCGCGTCCTTGGGCCACTGCCAGGCAGGCGTGTCCTTCCAGCACTCGAGCAATTCCACGCCGGTGCTCCAACTCGATAAAAATTTCCAACGCTTCTCGGTAGGCTGCCTGCGCTGCAGCGTAATCTCCCTGCGCGCAATCGATATATCCTAAATCGGCCGCTGAACGGGCCGAACCCCAGCGGTCTCCCGCCTGCCGGAAAGCGGCGAGCGCGCGCTGATACAGACTTCGGGCACCTGCCAGATCGCCTTGATCGCGTATAATGTCGCCCTGTTGATTGATCGACCAGGCGGCGCCGCTGCGGTCTCCCAGTTCTTCAAATAGAGAGGTCGCCTCGCACAACGCTGCTTGCGCAGCCCTGTAGTCGCCGCGTGCCTTCACCACATTCGCCAGATTGTGAAGACACCGTGCGATTGAAAGCCTGTCTCCGAGTGCTCGCCAGCAGTCCAAGCTGCGCTCAAAATTCAATTGCGCCGCGGGGTAATCGCCTCCATCTCGCGCCGACACGGCTAAAGCGTTCAAGGCGACGGCAACACCCCATTGATCATTCACTTGTTCATACAACGCAAGACTCCGCGTCAGGAAATCTTGGGCAGCGGCAAGGTCTCCCTGCGCACCTGCAAGCGCACCCAGGAAATGCGAAACCTTCGCTCGTTCCTTTGTATTTCCATCTTTCGCAAGTCGCAAAATCGCTTCGAGATACTTCCGGCCCTCGATCAGATGCTCGCGCATATCCCAGAATCGAAACAGAGCCAAGGCCAGCCGCAGTCCCCACTCCAGGTTTTGGTTTTCCAATAGCCAGTCCAGTGCCGACCGGAAATTGTCGATTTCCATATCGCACCGAGACAGCCATGCCGTTCGCTCAGGAGCGCTTAGTTCGGGATTGCCTTCCTCTGCCAAAACTACGCAGTACGCCGCATGCGCCTTTCGTGCGGATGCTTCTTCGCCGCTCGCGGCCAGCCGTTCGAGCGCGTATTCACGAACCGTCTCCAGCATAGAGAAACGTGCCTCTGAGTCGGCCACGTCAACACGCTGCAACAGGTTCTTGTCCACTAAAGACGACAGGCCTTCAAATGGATCAACGCCGAGATCGAGCCCCGTATTGCAAACAGCTTCAGCGGCCTCCAACGTGCCTCTGCCGGAAAACACGGAAAATCTGCGGAAAAGTCTTTGCTCCGACTCATTCAATAGGTCATGGCTCCAGTCGATGGTTTTGCGCAGCGTCTGCTGCCGTTCCGGCAGGTCGCGCGCGCCGCCGGTCAGTAATTGCAACCGGCTTTGCAGCCGCCCCAGAATGGCGCTCGGAGACAAAACCTTCGTGCGAGCCGCGGCCAGCTCGATTGCTAATGGCAATCCATCCAGACGCGCGCAGATTTCCCGAATCGCTGTCTCATTATCTGCAGTAATTGCGAAATTCGGCCTCACAGCGGTTGCCCGGTGCACAAATAGCTCGATAGCCGAATCCTGTTTCAGCGGCGTTACCGGGAACTCTTGCTCTCCGTAAATATGCAGGCAGGCGCGGCTGGTGACTAGAATCTTCAGCGCCTTGCACGCCCCTAAGATTTCCGTCACCATCGTCGCAGCTGGCAGGACCTGCTCGAAGTTATCCAATACCAGCAGGAACGGTCCTGAATCCTGCAGATGATCCGCCATCAATTGAGGCAGTGTGCGCCCGGAAATTTGCTGCAGGCCGAGCGCCTTCGTTATCGCAGTTCCCACCAGATCAGAATGTGTGATCGACGCCAAGCCAACGAATTGAACGCCCCCGGTGAACTTATCTGCAACTACTGACGCTACGGCGATCGCCAGGCGAGTCTTCCCCGCGCCTCCCGCGCCCGTCAGGGTTAACAACCGAACGTTTGGCCGCACTAATAGAGCAGCCCCATCCTCAACCTCCTGTTCCCGTCCCACCAGCGAGGTGTGCGGAATCGGCAGATCCATTCTTCGACGGGCCATGCTTGCCAGCGGGACCTTGCACACTTCCATAGAGACCACGTCCGTAGCAGCGGAATGTGCTGTCGTCCCGGGCCCTTGCACAACCTCGGCCATCAATAGATATCCCCGCCGTGGAACGGTCTTCAGCAATTGCTGGTTGTGATCTTCTAATGCACGACGCAGCTCGACTGTGCACTGCACCAGCGAGTCGTCCGTCACGAAAGTGTCCGGCCACACCGCCTGAATCAGCTCTTGTTTCGTGATCAACCTGCCGGGGTTCTCAACCAGGTATTTCAGCGCCTCATATACCTTCGGACGCAGCTTGATTTCCTGTCGACCCCTATGCACACACCCGCGCGTCACGTCTAGTGTGAATTGGCTGAACTGATAAATACGGGGTCCGCTCTCCATCGTCACTCCGGGTCCTACCCGCTAACCTACTTGCTGCGCGCGATTTTGGCTTTTCTTTGGCGTAGTTTCGTTACTTGGTGTCCCAGCCGTTGTTACCTTGCACCCGTGAGCGTGAGCCGCCGTAAGCAGCGACGGTAATGGCTCTGGCGGGAGACACCGACGTTGTCAGGATTCTAGCAAAACAGCGCTCACGAAGCGGTCGCAAATCTCGAGCGCGACCTTGCCGTTCTCTGGGGACGAGCCGGATTGGTTGAGCTCAGGAGGAATCCATGACGAATACAATAATAAAGTTAGGTTTAGTGGCTTGTTGTCTTCTCTTTGCTGGATTTATGGAAGACGGCGGCCGCCACGCAACCCCCGCACAGGTCGTGGCGTTGGACGAATGCGATCCTGCCACTTTCAACGTCTTAGGTGCGGCGGGTCCGGGTTTCTGCAAGAACGTCGCGCTTGGCTACACGCCCTTCGGCTCCACCACGACTTTTGCTAATTTAATCGCAGAAGCCGCCGCTGGACACCCCGACAAGAATTGGGATTTCGAACCCGACACGCTCACAGTCGACGAGGGAACCACGGTTGTCGCGGTGAACGAAGGCGGCGAGCCCCACACTTTCACAGAAGTTGCGAACTTTGGAGGTGGGTTCATACCGCCGCTGAATGATGGAGAAACGGCGGTTCCCGAGTGTTCTGCAGGTTTTTCGGACGTTGCCGTGGCCAGAACGCGGATCCTTCAAGGCAGCCAGCTCCAAGTGAAGGGTCTTTCAAAGGGCGTACATTACTTCCAGTGCTGCATCCATCCCTGGATGCGCATGAAGGTTATCGTCAAATGACGAAGTCTTTTCGAACCAGCTACTAGGGGAGTCTTCCGATTCACGCAGCGCCGCACGGCCAAGACTCCTCTCCCATTGGAGATCGCGAGTTCGGTTATGTTCAGCAATTCGTAGATCGCGTTCCCTAAGTGCAGAATGCCTATCTTTACGTCGCTCAAATCGGGTATGAACGGATCAGTCTGCCCCACGTTGTAACTGCTTGAGGAATATAGTAAAGTCCAAAATTTTCAGAACCGCTCAAAATAGCAGAAGGGTTTGCCTTCGTAGGGCCCGCCTTCCGAGGCGGGCTTTTACTCCACCCCTGCCACAAAAATCATCTCTGGCGAATCATCCCGAATCCGCGCCCCCTCAAAATCTCCGCACTCCTCCTCGACGCGAAAACCGCACCGTGCCAGCAGATGCTCTACCTCGTATCGGAAGAAATACCGCAGCGTCCAGGCCATCACCAACCGCTCCTGCTTGCCGTCGGCCTGAGTCACGCGGAAGATCATCTCCACGTCGTTTCTCTGCAGCGCCCGGTGAAATGCGGCCACACGCTCCGAAAGCTCAACATGGCGTCCGCCCGGCAAATCGTATTCCGCTAACAAAGCTTCTCTCTGGTACAGGACGTCATGCATCCGATCGGGATCCGTCTGAAAGACGTCCAGAATCAAATGACCACTATGAGCCAGATGCCTGCGCACACAATGCAGACAATCCATTTGCTCCTGGACTTCCAGCAAGTGCTGAAATGGCCGGAAGGGAATCACGATGGTCCGGAATTTCTCTCCCAATTCGAAGTTGGTCATGTCCCCTTGGACTAGGTGAACCCGTTCTTGCGCCTCTCGTCGCAATCGACCGCGCTTTTCGGCCGCGCGCTCCAGCATCCTCTCCGAAATATCCAGGCCGGTAATCCGATAGCCCGCCTCCGCAATAGCCATCGTGATGCGTCCGGTCCCGCAACCGAGTTCCAGCACCGGATCGCCATATTTCCTTGCCGCGCGGCAATAGAACGCCACATCCTGAGTTCGCTTCACCAGCAGTGGCGAAGTGTCGTAATAATCCGCAATGAAACTGTCATACAGCGCTTTCTTCTCACTCATTCGCTCACCACGGCATCCGCTTCGATCTCAACCAGCATTTCCGGCGAAATCAGCTTGCTGACCTGGACCATCGAAGTCGCAGGCAGAATGTCTCTGAAGAATTCGCCGTGAGCGCGGCCAATCTTTTCCCACTCGGCAATATTCACCACATACATCCGCGTCCGCACGACGTCCTTCAAGCCTGCTCCCGCCCGGCCCAACGCTGCTTCAATGTTTCGTATGGTTTGCACAGTCTGCACATACGCATCGCCAACGCCCACGATCTTGCCATCAGGCCCTGTAGCCGTTGTGCCAGACACAGCAATGTAGTTGCCGATTCGCACCGCCCGCGAGTAACCGACAATCGGCTCCCATGGCGTCCCGCTCGAAATGCTCTGCCGTGACATATTGGTTCTCCAGGCAGCCCGCGCTCCGTGCCCTTACGGGCCGCATGTTAAACTTACACCAAGCACCGCAAAGGGCAAATTGCGTGTCTGGCCTGGCGAAATGAAGGCCCGCCAGAGAGAAGTCCCGGCGGAAAGAAGACGAAGATGCGTTGCAACAATATTATCGACGCGGTCGGCAGGACCCCACTCATTCGCCTCAACCGCATCGCTGAGGGTTTGAAGCCCCAAATCTGGGTCAAAGCCGAGATGCTCAATCCAGGAGGCTCGGTGAAGGACCGCATCGGCATCACCATGATCGACGATGCCGAGAAAAAAGGACTGCTAAAGCCCGGCGGCACCATTATTGAAGGTACCAGTGGAAACACCGGCATGGGCCTGGCTCTTGTTGCGGCGGTTCGCGGCTATAAATGCGTCTTCACCACCACGGACAAACAGTCCAAGGAAAAAGTTGACTTGCTGAAGGCCCTGGGCGCGGAAGTTATCGTTTGCCCCACCGCCGTTGAGCCGGAAGATCCCCGCAGCTATTACAGTGTCGCCAAGAAATTGGCGCGTGAAATTCCCAACTCCTATTACCCAAATCAGTACGACAATCCAACGAATCCCGAGGCGCATTACCAGACCACCGGCCCCGAAATCTGGGAAGACTCCGAGGGCAAAATCACCCATTTTGTCTGCGGGATGGGGACGGGCGGCACCATTAGCGGCGTCGGCAAATATCTCAAGGGAAAAAATCCCAAGGTGCAAATCGTCGGCGTCGATCCGGAAGGCTCTCTTTACTACGACTTTCACAAGACTGGAAAAGTAGCCAAAGCCCGCACCTACGTTGTTGAAGGCATCGGCGAAGATTTCTTCCCCACCACCATGAACATGTCCATTCTTGACGACGTGATTCAAGTGAACGACGAGGAATGTTTTGTTGCCGCGCGCCGCATGGCAAAGCTAGAAGGAATTTTCACCGGCGGTTCCGGAGGCGGCTGCTTGTCCGGCACGCTTCGTCTTGCAAAATCGCTGGGGCCGGACGCCTTCATTGTTGCTCTGATGCCGGACACGGGCATGCGCTACCTGAGCAAGGTCTACAACGACGAATGGATGCGCGAACGCGGCTACGTGGAATCAAGCGTTCCCCTCACTGCTGCCGAGGTTGTCAAGGCGAAGAAAAAGGCAGCCCACAAGGTTCGCGAGCTGGTCATCGCGCGACCGTATCAAACGGTTTTTCATGCCCTGAAAACCATGCAGGAGCAGGATATTTCGCAAATCCCCGTCTTTGAAGAGAATCTGCCCATCGGTACGGTTTACGAGGACCAGATTCTTACCCTTGCGCTCCAGGGAAAAGATCTGCGCAAGCTCGTCGTGCGCGAGGTCATGTCCAAGCCGCTCCCGCAGGTCCCCAGGAACGCGCCCGTCGAACGCATTACCTATATCCTGAGCCACGAGAATCCCGCGGTCTTCGTGGAAATGGAAAACGCTCGCTTCGAGATCCTCACCAAGTACGATTTGATGAGCACCGTCGCCGGCCTCATGGAGCAAAAACGCTAGCAACTGTTTTTGCTCGACCACTATCGAACAGGACAGACCCGTGAAAATTGAGGACTTTAACGAACGCCTGAAGGATTCCATTCTCATCGCAGACGGTGCGATGGGCTCGATGCTGCACGAAGCGGTCGGCACGGTCCGGTGCTTCGATGAGCTGAACACCACGGAACCCGAAGCTGTTTTTCGCGTTCACCAAGCCTACATCGAAGCCGGCGCGCAGATCATTGAGACCAACACCTTCGGCGCCAATCGCTTCAAGCTTGCTCCTTTGGGTTTGGGCGATGAAGTCCAGCGGCTCAACAGTCGCGGGGTCAAAATCGCCCGCGAAGCTCGCGAATCCGCCGCTCGAGAAGTCCTCATTGCCGGCTCCATGGGACCTCTCGGCATCGGTGTTCAGGCGCGCCATCCGGAACCCGATCAAATTCTTACCGTCTTCCATGAGCAGGCTCTTGCGCTCGAAGAGCGCGGCGTCGACCTTTTTATTCTGGAGACCTTCACTTACATCGAGGAATTGCTCCTCGCCATTGACGCCATCCGCTCCTTCTCCTCGCTTCCAATCGTTGCCCAACTCACGTACTCCGAAGAAGGCACCACCTATAGCGATGTGCGTCCCCTGCTCGCCGCCGCCATGCTTAAAGAGAAAAACGTCCAAGTCATCGGCGCGAATTGCACGCTCGGCCCGCAATCGCTTTTGCCTATACTTCAGGAGTTGGCCAGCTCCGGATGCGCCAGCATTAGCGGTATGCCCAATGCGGGCTTCCCAAAGCGCGAAGGCGACCGCATTGTTTATCCGAAATCTTCGCCTGCCTATTTCGCCGAGTTCGCCCGCGAAGCCGCGGAAATCGGCGTCCGTATTCTCGGCGGCTGCTGCGGAACCACTCCTGCCCACATTCGCGCCATGGCGGAAGCCGTAAAGTCCCTGCGGCCGGCCAGCGCACAGGCAACGGTCGCGGTCGTAGCCACTGCCCAACGTGCGGCCGTTGTCCAGGAACGCGAGCCCGAAAGCAAGCTCTGGAAAAAACTCCAGAAGAAAGAATTCGTCGTCTGCGTCGAAATCGACCCGCCCAAAGGCATCTCTCTCGATCGCATCTTCGAACAGGTCGACAAAGTGATGGCCTCGGGCAAAGTGGACGCCATCGACATCAACAGCGGCGCCATGGCTCGAGTCGGAATGGACGCGCTCATCGTCGCCGGCGCTCTGGAAGCTCGCGGAGTCGAAACCGTCCCTCACCTGACTACACGCGATCAGAACATCATTGGTCTGCAGGCGATGCTGCTCGGCGCGTGGACCGTCGGCGGTGTACGCAACGTTCTCGGGATCACCGGTGACCCGCCTTCCGTCGGCGATTACCCGGAAGCCAGCGGCGTCTATGAGGTCGATTCCGTCGGCCTGACCAAAATTCTGCACCGCTTGAATCAGGGCACGGACTGGGCGGGAAAAACTCTCGGAGGTCAAACCAACTTCACGATTGGCGTTGCGCTGAATCCCATGGCAGACGATCTCGACAATGAGATCGCCCGCTTCCACGCCAAAATCGAAGCGGGTGCGCATTTCGCCATGACCCAGCCCCTGTTCGACCCTGCACACTGGCACGCGTTCCTGAAAAAGCTCGGTGGTAGGCCCCCAATTCCCGTTCTGATCGGTGTGTGGCCGCTCAACAGCTACAAACAGGCCCTGCGCCTCAACAACGAGGTCCCTGGCATCGTGATTCCAGAGCCGCTTCTGAAATCAATGGAAGCTGCAGGCGCTTCGGCCCGCGAATGTGGCTTCGAGGTCGCGCGCGAAATGCTGAAGTGGGCCTGTACCGAAATGGCAGGCGCCTACCTCATACCCCCCTTCAAACGCTACGAGGAAATCCTCGAGATCTTATAGCGCGTTCCTCAACCCGCGTTCTTAACTTAAAACTTCACGCACGCCCTGTCGCGTCGCCTCAGCACGACCAACTGCCCGGCAGAGGCCGCGTCCAGCAATCCATGCGCATCCTGGACTGCGTTGGCTGCATCCCGATGTTCCACGCCGCGCTCGTATCAATCACACCGTCTTTCACACGAAGCAGAATGATTCCGTCGCCGTACACGTCATGCACCACAGAATTGCGCACTACCACAAGCGTGTTCCAGTTTTCCTCCGTCACTTCTCCGAAATTCCCGCCGCCCACCAGAATTCCCGCCCACTGCTCCGTGCCATAAGCCGTCACACCATCAACCAACACATCATCAAAGTGCTGCTGCACCTTCTCTGGCGAAATCACCACAAGCCCACTCTCTTTGTGCTTCACCTCTCCGCCATGCACGTCATGCACCAGCAGATTGCTTAAATGAATATGGTGCAGAATTCCAGCATCGCCGCTGACATACACACCAAATAACTTCCCGCCCGCAAACTCAATCGAATCCACGTCCCAATATTCCTGATTGAAAAGCTTGAATGCCTCCTCGTCGCTTTCCTCCGCAACCACTTTTGGCCGTGGCCCTGTTCCGTATACCGTGAACCGAATAGTCGCCAAAACGGAGCCTGATCCCTTCGGCCACAAAACCCCGTGGCACTCCGTTCCACGCCGCAAACGGGACAAAGACATGCCCATTCACTTCATCCAGGCCATGCCAGGCTGTTTCCGGCGACCGACCATCGCCATTCTTTGCGGCAGCGTTGCAATCCGCGTAGTAAGTGTTCCCTTTCTCTGAATCATGGCCCGCATTCTGGGACTCCTGTCCCAAGCCACGGAACGCACACACACGAGCACGGCCATGGTCACGCTATAAACAAGATGTCTCTTTTGTCCCTCGGAATCCCGGGAACTAGTTTAAATCAGACGCGCAGCCTGAGGTGTTGCTGTATTACAAGTCACAAATCTGACGCCCCATTTGCACCATGGTCTTAGAAGAGTGAAAGCGTTCCGCGCAGCTATTCGGCGGCAGGAATTCCGGCAACGGGAACGTGCACGTGCGTTTTCCTCAGGATTCGCCGGAACGCCGGCAAGAGAATCAGATAGATCAGCGCAGCCACAAAGGGTGCAATCAGCGCCCACGCTACAAGCGCATGCCAGGTCGTGGTCCACAGGAGAACGACCGCGCCCCACAAATTCGCGCGCACCATCTCGTAGATCTGGGGAACGCTAAGCGGCAAATGCGGGGCGCGGAACAGTTTCTCGCCCAATCGAAAGAAAGGCAGGAGCAGGGCAATCTGCAAGGGGTATAGAAAATAGTTCACCATTTGAATGGCCGGCAAATTCAACCGCCAGATCAACGCAATAACGGCGCACAATGCCGTGTTCCACCCGATGGCAGGTAATGTCCCCAGGACCGCTCCGAGCGCGATGCTCATCGAGAGTTTCTCCGGCGTCACTCCTTGCCGCAAGAGTTCCAGTAGCGGTCGAACCAATCGCCGCGTTAAAAAGCCGTTCGTCATACGACCTCAAACAAAATGGCGAGCCGGCCCGCTCCACTGGCGCCGTGCAGGCATTTTCATAAGCACGTGAGCAGCCAAAGTGAAACGACGCGGCATCCATCGATGAAAGCCCCGTGATACAAGCGATTCGATGCGCAAATGATTAAGGTGTCTTTGCGTTCAGGCTCGTATGGTCGTGAACAATCTTCCAACCGCCGGCAAATCGCTGGAAGACCAGGGTGAACACACCGCCCGATTCGCCCGACTCCCGCGTAAGGTGCCATCGTCCAAGCACAAAAGCCGCGTCTTTTCCGAGAGGACGCACCTCCACTTCCGAAAATTCCAGGTGGCCCATCGCTTTCGTGTCCGGATAATTCTTCCGGTAACGCGTCAGCACGGCCTCATAGCCACGGGTAACCCCGCTGCTCCCCGCGAAACTCACCTCCGGCGAATTCCAGTAACCCTTCATAAATTCGTCCACGTCCCCGCGATTCCACGCAGCCTGCTGCTCGGCCAGAACCGCCAGGATTGGCGCGCGCGAGGCATCTTCCACTCGCGTCATTCCAGCCGAGTTCCGGTGGCTCGCCAGGAAAACCAGCGTCACACTTGCCATCGCCAAAGTGCTTAACGCTCGTAATTTCATATAGTTACCTCGCTGTCACCGGCGAGCAGAATAAGCGAATCTCCCCTCCAGCACAATCGATTTTGACCTCAATCGCGGTGCGGAATCAGATAACCCCGCAAAGACTACTCCCCTAGTACCCCCGAGCTATTGGGAAACACGGTGAGGAAGCGCATTCTCTACGCGGAGGCTGAGGGATGTTCTCCGCGATGTTATTTGCGATCTCGATCGTGGCGCTGGCGCAGTTTGGCCTCTATTACTGGCGCGCTGTCCTTGCCGGCGTGGCCTCGCAGCCCATTTCCAGAGAGATTCTCGAGGCCGCTCAATTGGAAGAGTCCGGCCTCTGCGGGGCGGACTTTGAAAAGCTGGCCAGTCTGCTGATCCTCACACCCGAACTGCAGGGCAGCCGCGGCGGCCTGGGTTTCGTCCCCGCGTATTACAAGATCGTCGGCAAAGTCTCGGAACTCTTCGGCCAGATTTCTCCGGCCCTCTCTGCGTGGAGCGAACAGGAGCGCGTCCTGTGCGCCCGTTACGCTGCCGTTCAGGTAGGCCGTCGCCTCGAAGCCAACCTCGCGCAAGCCGCTTCCATCCGTTCCTGCTAAGTCCGTTTTTTTCGGCAAGGTTGTGTAACAGCCGAGCTTTGGATCGCTAATACAGCCCTCTCACTATAAAAAGATTGTCACATCCTCGCCTTCCTCGCGGTGCTATGCTTGTGGCCCGCCCGATACCCTTCTAGAGAGGAAGACCCCATGGCAGACCTAGAGCAACTCAAGCTGAAGTACGGGTCCGTTTTGAACGCAATCAGCCAGTCCGGTGTGCACCTCACCCACGTGCACATTCAGGACGACAAGCTTTACATTGAAGGAACCTGCGGCACCGAAGCGATCAAGAACAAGATGTGGGACCAGGCGAAACTCGTCGATCCCACGTACAGTGACTTGACGCTCAACCTTTCCGTTGATCCCTCGCTCGCCCCCAAGCAGCAGACCTACACGGTTGCGGCGGGGGATTCGCTCTCCAAAATTGCCAAGCAGTTTTACGGCAATGCCAACGAATACATGAAGATCTTCGAAGCCAACAAGGACAAGCTCACCGACCCCAACACGATCAAGGTCGGCCAACAACTCGTCATACCCAATTGAAGATCTAAGCCAGGCTTGAACCGGGCGGAGGCAATTGCTCCGCCCCTTTCTTTTTACGCCTCAATACGCCCACCGCAAAAGCGTTGCACCGGATGTGAATCCCGCCCCCACGGCCGCCAACAGCACCACGTCGCCCTTCTTCAACCTCTTCTCTTCCAGCGCCGTCTGCATCGCCAGTGGGATCGTCCCTGCCGTGGTATTCCCGTATTTCTCGATGTTGATGACTACCTTCTCCAAAGGCATACCCAGCCGCTCCGCCGTGGCCGTGATGATGCGCCGGTTCGCCTGGTGCGCGATGAAGCAATCCACGTCCTTGCCCGTCATTCCGTTCTTTTCCAGGATCCTCTCGGTCATCTCCGCCATTTTCTTCACGGCGTACTTGAACACATTTTTTCCATCCTGGTGGATATAGTGCATCTTCTCGTCTACCGTCTTGTGCGAAGCCGGATTCAAACTGCCTCCGCCCGGCATGTATAGAAACTGTCCGCCCGCGCCCTCCACTTGGGCTACGTGGTCGATGATGCTCGGCTCACCGTCTTTCGCGGGCTCCAGCAGCACCGCGCCGGCGCCGTCCCCGAAGATGATGCACACCGCGCGGTCCGTGTAATCGGTCATCGACGAGTTCACATCCGAGCCGATCACCAGCACCTTCTTGTACTGCCCGGACTCCACAAACTTCACTCCCGTATTCAGCGCGTACAGGAATCCCGAGCAACCCGCGGACACGTCAAAGCCCCACGTATTCTCGATCCCCAGCTTGTGCTGCACCAGGCACGCCGTGGAGGGATACATCATGTCCGGGGTCACCGTGCCCACCACGATCAGGTCCACGGCCTGCAGGTCGAACGGATGCGCCGCCTGTAGCCTTTTCACCGCTTCCACCGCCAGGTCGCTCGCAGCCACGCCCTTCTCCGCCAGGTGGCGTTCGCGGATGCCGACGCGCTCCATGATCCATTCGTTTGTGGTATCCACCATTTTTTCCAGGTCCGCGTTGGACAAAACGCGCGGCGGAACGTACCCGGCTACACCCGTAATTTTTGCGGCGACGCAGCGAGACATGATTCTCCTTGGGAAGTGCGAGCCCCAGACAGCAAACGTTGATTTTATGCGAAGCCCTTCCGCGGAAACAAGCGAAACGCCTCGTCTAGCTCCCCGGCAGGATCTCATGGCGCCAGGTGATTTTCGCGGTCTGCTTCAACATGGCTGCCACCGAGCAGTATTTGTCCCTGGTCAATTCAATGGCGTGCTTCAGTGCTCCTTCGTCCACGGTACCGCGCACCCGGAAAAGCACGTCCAGCTTCACCCACACGCGTGGCGGCTCCTCGGCCCTCTCGCCGGAGCAGATCACCTCTAGCCCATCCAACTTCTGCCGCTTCTTTTTCAGAATGATCACGATGTCTGTCGCCGTGCATGCCCCGAGCGCCATTAGCAACATTTCCATAGGCCCAGCTGCCGTATTCGATTCGCGGTCCGAATCGAATGCCACCATATGTCCCGAAGGACTGGTCGCCGCAAACTTCTCGCCCCCAATCCATTTCACACTCGCCGTTTCCATTGTCCTCCCAACCTCCGCCAAACCTCACTCTACCAGAGCCAGCCCCGGATACGGGCCACTGCCGCGTTGGGCCCCTAAGAAAAAAACCAGAACAGCGGCGTAAGGCCGCCACTATGCACCGTAGCGCTGGGCGGCGCGGGCTTTTGCTTTGGCGGCTTCCTCTTCGCGATTTTTCGGCGGGGCGCCGGTTTCGAGCGACTGAAGGAGATGCAGGGAGGTTTTGGCAATTTCATCGACCGCGGAGAGAAACGCGGCTTCGTTCGCTTTCGACGGTTTGTGAAAGCCGGTGATCTTCCGCACGAATTGAAGTGAGGCAGCGCGGACTTCTTCGGGAGTCACCGGCGGGTCGAAATTGTAGAGGGTTCGTATGTTTCTGCACATGGGGCAGGCTCCTGCGCAATATCGTAGAGGAAGGGCCCGCTTACGCCAAGGCTGCGCCGGGCAAGCCAGCCCTATAAGCACGGAGCGGCTGGCCGCTAAATTGACATGTGCGCGGCAAAGCCGGTATCGCGGACTCGCCCTGCGCTAGGGGGCGATCCCCACATGGTGTATCGCGGGGGCTCTACGCCGTCGCAATACGAGGAGGTCAGAAGGAATAACGGAAGGAGAAGGTGCGTTATTTCTGGCGACTGACAACTTCAGCTGAGTTGCGAGAGCAGGCAAGCGACTTGATCCAGGGCCGCGGGCAGGGCCTGCTGGACGATTCCGGAAAGTCCGAGGCCCGTTGTAATTGTCTCCGGTTCTATGCCGACGACGAAGAGGCGGTCCGGCAGTTCGCCGAGCAACTGCGCAGCCGCGAGAAGTTCCCCTGCGTTCCCTTCGTGGCCGGAGCTCGCGCGGCCTGGCGAGACTTCGCGAAGTTCATTGAGAGTCAGCCGGTGAATGGTTCCCGGCGCCGCCCCGGTTTGCAAAGCATCGACAATGATTACTGCGCGCCGGCCTGAGAGGTGGCCGAGAAGAGCTAATCCCTGGGTGCCGCCGTCCATGAATTCCACTTCGACGGGCCAACGATTCGAGGAAGCAGAGAGCTGTTCCAGTAGCGCGGGACCAACGCCGTCATCGTGCAAGAGCACGTTGCCCAAGCCAAGAACGAGAATGGGTACAGGTTCGGTTGCAACTTCCCAGCCAACGCCAGAAAGGCCATCAGGAGATCCATTCATCGTCACGGATGTCTCCTCGGCGGTAGAACTTGTAGCCGGAGATGATTGAAGTGATCAGGCCGTTGCCGTACTGGGTCGAGTCATAAGTCACGATGTAAACGTGCAGTATCGCGAAAATCGGGAAAGCCCACGCGACCAGATGGTGAATCATGTGGGTTTTGTACGAGTTCCCGAGCAGGGGAATCACCCAGCCGAAGAGCTTATTCAGCGTCCCCCCGGGATTCACTTCGGAAAAAAGCGCGAAACCCGTGAAGATCTGCACCCACCCGAGAAGGATGACGAAGAATGTGTACGCAGACCCGCCCAGCGCGTTGTGGCCGAGGTGTACGTGGCCCCGCTGCAGGCGGAGATAATCCATCCCCTGCTGGAACAAGTCTCTCCACCAGGTTTTCTTCCAGATCTTTGGGAAGCCTGAGCGCGCGTAGTTGTTCCCCACCCAGAACCAGTAAATGCGGACAAGAAAGCTGATCGCGAAGATTATTCCTGCCGCGAAGTGGATCTGGCGGATACGGCCCATGAGAAAGTGATTTGCCGGCTCGCCACTGGTCGTCAGGATGGGCGTTCCGATGTAGAGTCCGGTCAGGAAGAGCGTGGTGATGCACAGAGCGTTCACCCAATGCGTGATGCGCACTGGCAGTTCCCAAATGTAGGCGCGGCGGAAGTAGTGCTCCGGATGAGCCGCCACATCTTTCGGGTCAAACGGTTCAATTACCTTGGACATAGCCGCCTCCTACACCCGGATCATCACTTCAGACAAAGTGCGGCCATCCTTGCCAAGGACGTGCGAGGCGCACGCCAAGCAAGGATCGAAGGAATGTATGGTGCGCAGGATTTCCAGCGGGCGCTTGGGATCCGCCATCGGCGTTCCGAGCAATGCGGACTCGTACGCGCCATGCTGGCCCTTCGCATCCTTCGGTGAAGCGTTCCACGTGGAGGGAACCACGATCTGATAGTTGTAGATTTTGGCGTCCTTGATGTGGATCCAGTGGCACAAGGCGCCGCGCGGAGCTTCCGTGAAGCCGTAGCCCTTGGCTTCGGCTGGCCAGGTGGAAGGCTCCCACTTCGCTGTGTTGGCTGTGGTCGTATCGCCCGCCTTTAGATTGGCAATGAGGCGATCGTATTCCTGCTGCAGCCAGTAAACGCCGAGTCGCGTTTCCAGACCTCGTGCGGCGGTGCGGCCCAACGTGGAGAACAGGGCCGTCGGCGGAACTTTCAACGCGCCAAGCGCTTCCGTGACGACATCCTTGTAGTCCGTCCGTCCGCTGGCGAAGCCGACCAGCATGCGCGAGAGCGGCCCGACTTCCATAGCATTGCCCTTCCAGCGGGGCGACTTCAGCCAGGAGTATTTGGCGTTTTCGTCGAGCTGCGTGTAGGGCGGCTTGGGGCCGGTGTAATTGGGCTTGGTCTCGCCTTCCCAGGGATGCAGAGAGTCTTTCCCGGCTGTGTATTCATACCAGGAGTGAGCGATTTGTTCCTGAACCTGGCCTGCATCGGCGGGATCCACGGGCAGAACTTCAGCAAGGTTTTTGTTGAGAATAGCGCCGCGCGGGATCTTGAACGCCGGAACGTCGCTGATGCCATTCTGCGGAAGATCGCCGTAGGTGAGGTAATTGCCGAGTCCGCCGCCGATTTGCGTCCACTCCGGGTAGAAGGAAGCGACTGCCAACAGATCGGGAATGTACATTGTTTCCACGACCTGTTTCGCCTGGGCAATCAGATCCTTCACCATATTCAGGCGCTCGATGTTAATGGCGCTGTCGCTTTGCAGAGCAATCGCGGAAGCCATGCCGCCGACGAGGTAATTGGGATGCGGATTCTTCCCGCCAAAGACGGTATGAATCTTGATGATGTCCTTCTGCCACTTCAGCGCTTCCAGATAGTGAGAGACCGCCATCAGATTTGCTTCGGGAGGAAGCTTGTAGGCGGGGTGACCCCAGTAGGCGTTGTCGAACAGGCCGAGTTGGCCGGAGTCGACATACTTCTTTAGCGTGGTAGCGATGTCGCGGAAGTAGCCTGGAGTGGCTTTTTCCGCGCTGGGCGAGACTTTCTGCGCCAGCGCGGCGGTGTGATCGGGGTCGGCCTTCAAGGCGGAGACGATATCGACCCAATCCAGCGCGTGCAGATGGTAGAAGTGAATCACGTGATCCTGCACCATCTGGGTGAGGAACATCATGTTGCGGATGATTTCAGCGTTCTTCGGTATTTGCACGCCGAGGGCGTTTTCCACGCTGCGCACGGAAGCGATCGCATGTACCGTGGTGCACACGCCGCAGATTCGTTCGCAAAAGGCCCAGGCATCGCGCGGGTCGCGGCCCTGCAGAATCACCTCCAACCCGCGCCACATAGTGCCGGAAGACATAGCGTCACCGACATGCCCGCTGTCGTTCAGCATGGCCTCGATGCGCAGATGTCCTTCAATCCGGGTCACAGGATCTACAACGACTCGAGTGGTCATGATTGGCTCCTATTCGGTCTTGCCACTCGGCGTGGCTATTTCGTCGGTTTTGATGATGCGAGCGTTCTTGTTCACGACGCTTGAGATGAGGTGTGCGCCCACGCCCACTACTGCGGCTGTGCCAAGCACCGCCCCGATCTTGTCGGGAGTGGCGTCGATGCCGGGAACAACCACGTTGGAGAGCCGCTGATAGAACGGCCCGTTGTCCCAGAAGCCCGCTTCGCTGCAGCCGATGCAGCCGTGGCCGGAGCCGATGGGGAACGAGACGCCATTGTTCCACTTGAAGGTGGAGCAGGAGTTGTAGGTTGTTGGCCCGCGGCAACCCATCTTGTATAGGCACCAACCCTTGCGCGCTGCGTCGTCGTCCCAGGACTCCACAAATTGCCCCGCATCAAAAAACGCGCGGCGGTAGCACTTATCGTGAATGCGCTGGCCGTAAAACATCTTTGGGCGGCCCATACGATCGAGTTCTGGCAGCGCATCAAAGGTCAGAACATAGGTCAGCACGCCGGTCATGACTTCGGCGATCGGCGGGCAGCCGGGCACGTTGATGATGGGCTTGTCCGTGATCAGCTGGTGAACTGGCTTCGCCCCGGTGGGATTCGGATGAGCCGCCTGTACGCAACCGTTCGAGGCACAGGAGCCCCAGGCCACAATGGCCTTCGCATGTTCCGCCGTCTCCTTAAGGACATTCAGGAAGGTATCGCCGCCTACCGTGCAGTACACCCCGCCGTCCGCAGTAGGTGCATTGCCTTCTACAGCCAGCAGATAGCCGCCGGGATGTTCCTTGATCAGCTTCTTTCGAATCTCTTCCACTTGGTAACCGGCCGCAGCTTGAAGGGTGTCGTCGTAATCGAGCGAGATCATGTTCAGGATTACGTCCTGGGCAATCGGGTGGGAGGACCGGATAAACGATTCACTGCAGCAGGTGCATTCGAGGCCGTGCAGCCAGACCACCGGGATGCGCGGCTTGGTCTCCATGGCGGCCACAACTTTCGGCACCATGGAGGCTTCCAGGCCCATGGCCGCGGCGGTGGTCACGCAGAATTTCAGAAAGTCGCGGCGGTCGACACCATGCTGGCGCAACACGTCATACGTCGTAGGGAACAGAGAAGGTTTGCTCACGGGAAAAACCCCCAGTTTTGGCGAGAAAAGAGCCCGACGGACGAGGCACTATGGCCCCGAGCGGCTGGGAATTCAGTGACGAGAGAACAGTACGTTGTGATGAGCGAACAATCGGGGGGGAGGGAAGCGATCAATGCTCAGAGCGTAGCGATGTGCACAGGTCAGGAATTGCGGGTGAGGAGGGAATTGACTTCGATGATGGGATTAGGAAGTTGGCGCATGGCCTTGACGAAGGCGGCGACCAGCTCCGGGTCAAACTGTGTGTTGGCGCAGCGCGCAACCTCGGCAAGGGCTTCGTCGGCGGTGCGACCCTTTTTGTAGCTCCGGTCACTGGTAATCGTATCGTAAGAATCCGCGATTGTAATGATGCGGGCGCCAAGTGGAATATGTTTCTCGGAGAGCGCTTCCGGGTAGCCGGAGCCGTCGAAGAATTCGTGGTGATGCAATACCATCTGGCGGATGCGCGCCAGAGGCTCGAGTGGTTCGAGTAACCGGCCACCATAGGTGACGTGGGTTTTCATGGTTTCCCACTCGTCGGGATTCAGGGGCCCGCTCTTGTTCAGAATCTGCTCCGGGATTCCCACTTTGCCGACGTCGTGCAGCACCGCGCCCAAGCGAATCTCTTCCACTTCGCTCTCGGACATGCCGATCGCCTCGGCCAGAAGCGCTGCGTATGCGGAAACCTTCTGCGAGTGGCCTTGTGTGTACTGGTCCTTCGCGTCGATGGCATAGGCCAACGAAGTCACGGTGTCCAGAATCGATTGTGGAAGCGCGTTGGGGCCATCTGCTGCGGCGCTCCGCGACGCTTCCGTGGCGGGCAGAGAGTCTGAGAATTGTTTCAACCGCTGGTAGATTTCCTCAAACGCCTCGGGGCCGGTCGCGAACAGCCGTTTCAGCGTGACTCCGAGATAAGCTTCAAGGACATCGCGCTTCCACTTGCGCGCTTCCTTGGGATCGATGTGTTCAGCGGTGGATACCGTGTTACCGCCCTGGTGCTTGGACAAGTACATCGAGGCGTCTGCGACCTGAATCAACTCCTGCGGAGCGGAGCCGTGCAGAGGATAGGACGCGATGCCGAAGCTGGCGCTGATGTTTTTCTCGCGCAGCAGCGGGTCAGAGGCAATCCAGCCGCGCAATTTGGAAGAGAGTTGCCGGGCCTGCTCCATGGTGGTCTCTGGCATCAGGATGACAAATTCATCCCCACCGTAGCGCGCCACTACATCCGAGCGGCGGCAATTGGTTTCCAGGATTTGACCAACACGCTGCAAGACCAGGTCGCCTTCGAGGTGACCGTAAAAGTCGTTCACGAACTTGAATCTGTCCAAATCCATCAGAACGAGGGCAAAGGAACGGCCCGCGCGAGAAGATCGCTTCCATTCGGAAGAGAGCGCCTCCATGAAGAAGCGGTGGGTCTTCACACCGGTCAGGCCATCTGTGATGGCTTGCTCCTGGGCTCTTTGGAACGTCTGAGCGTTGTGGAACGCGCCTGCGATCAGGTCGGCAAGCGTCTGCAAGAGAAGAGATTCTTCTTGCGAAAAGTCCATGTGCTCGGTGGTTTCGACGTAAAGAACACCATGGAGGTGGTCGCCGTAAAAGACCGGAAGCGCCATTGCGGTGCGGGAATCTAGGAGAACAGGTTGCGGAGTGCTTTGAGAATTGACCGACGACCGGTAATTTGCGGGTTTACCGGTGCGTGCCACTAGGCCGATCAAGCCGGTGTCGAGGGGAATACGGCGGCCGAGTGCACCGCGGCGCTTTCCGCTTTCGGCGGAAATGATCAACTCGCGGGTGGTGTATTCGAGAATAGCGATGCCGATATGATCGTAAGAAAGCCCATGCTCCAGTTGCCCGGCGATTTTCGCGAGGATTTCGTCTGGATTGAGCGTGGCGATGGCGTCGCGAGAGATGAGGTTCAGAAGGCTCAGGTGGCGCGCTTTGGTGCGCTCTTCCTGGAAGAGACGCGCATTCTCGATGGCGATGCTGGCTTCGCTGGCCAGCACACGCATCAGTTCCAGGTGACCTTCGTCGTAAGCGCGTTCGTTGTCGGAGAAAATGCAGAGAGCCCCGATGGCATGATCGTAGGCAACGAGCGGCACGCCGCAAAAGGAGCCCGTTGTTCGCAGCGGTTCAACGCCGAGCTTGCGGATTTCCGAGACAAAATTGTCGCGAATCAGAACGGGTTGCCGCGTTCGTAGAATGTACTCGGTCAGATGATTACCAGCGGGCCGCGAGCGCTTGGGCATGCGGACACCCTGGGCCAGTTCCAGATCGAAGTTGATCTGGTCACGCAGGGAATCGAATGTGGCGAGATAGAGATTTTCTACATCGAACAACCGATGCAACTCTTCCCAGAGTTTGCGCAGCAGATCCTCTTTGTTGAGCGTGGAGCTAAGCGCTCGACCGATTTCGTTCAGCACATGAAGCTCTTCGGAACGGCGAGAGGTCTGCTGGATCAGGTAGCTGTTTTCCACCGCCACGCCGATTTGATGGCCGAGCGCCAGGAGCAAGCGCAGTTCAGCAGGGGTGAAGCGGCGGCTGTCGGGCGTACCGAGCAGAAGAAGCCCAAAAGCCTGCTCTTTTGCTTGTAAGCCGATTACGGCGACGCTCCGCAATCCGTGCTTCAGAGCAAGTTCGCGAAAGCGGCGGAGAGGTTCGTCTTTTTCGAGCGCGGAGAGGTTGTCGTCGCGAAGATCGCGAAAGCTGACCAGACCTCCCAGGCGCGTCACCATTCCCACAAGATAATCGTCCAAACCTTCGGTCTGAGCGGCCTGGCAGAACTCATCGGAGACACCCGCCGAGACTACGGAGCTTGGTCCTTCCGGATCTCCGTGATGGAGGAACAGCACGCCAACGGGCAGGCGCACGACACCCAGCACCCGATCGAGAGCCTGCGCCAGCATCCGCTGAATTTCACCGCCGACGAAACTGGACGTGGCGAGATTCAAATTCGAAAGCGCAAGCATGTTCCGCTCAACGCGACGTTTTTCCTCTTCGTAGTTCGCCATCAGGAGCAACATGCAGACAAACACCGTGGGAATTACGGTAATTGGCTGAAGCGCATCGCCGAGGAAGTTGCGCACTGCCGGAATAGCGTATAGGACGAACGTCAGCAATCCCCAAGTTGCGAAAGCGGCGGCGAGAAGCTGGTCGGCGAGCGTCTCATGATGGCGGCTTTCTTTCCAGAAGAGGGCTGCCACGGCCAGGTAGATCAGGGACGCAGGCAACATCGCAGACACAGGCAGGACCTGAAATGCATTGGCCGCAGAACAGAGGGCGAGGATCGCGGCCACGCCGATCGCCAGCCCCACCCACATTTTCTTGCGCGTATAGAGTTGAGTGCCGAGGAAGAAACTGATTCCCGCAAGGCCAAATAGTCCGGGACCCAACGCCGCAAGAAATGGGTTCGATTCGTTCCGATGCAGAACTATAGCGGGAAGGAGATGAGCGGAATAAAGCAGCCAGGCCGACGCCCAATACAACAGATACTGCTGGCGTTTCAGGGAATAGATGGACGCAAAGAACACCGCAACCAGTGCAGTGGCGAGCAAAAATCCCAGTGCGATGACGCTATAGACCATGAACGAATCTGAACGCTTCCCTTAGCATTGCAGGCAAGACAGGGACCCGGTACCGCGTGCAGGCAGCCGGAGACATCCGCAGCAAAAGCTGCGCCGCAAGGGACCCTGCGAAGCGCTTCTGCAGGACATGCCGGGAAGCCCGACCACACACAAAACGAATCATTTGCGATTATGAGGCAGCAAAAAAAGGAGCGGCAAGGGTACAGGGGCATTAGTGGCGTAAGAGGTAGTAGGGGGCCGGACACAAAGGGTGAGAGTCCAGAGACATTCCCCCGAGTTTCGCGGAAGGGTCTATGTCCTTGTGCCCGCATGACCCGACAAGGTACCTTGCTAGGTTCGGAGGGCTACCGTGGCGACATTCCGTGGCTGCAAGGAAGTGTCTCTCTCCAAAGGAACCAGTAATAGGCCCGCACCTGTTCTGGGAACAATCCTTTTACTAGGGGTATTTCCGTTTGCCTGGCAACGGATTTGCTTGGCGCATAGCCCAGAGATTCGCGAAATCTGCTTTAGCGGGGAGCCCGTGCAGAGTCCATCTCCTTTTCCCGCGGGAACGGTTCTGCCGATGCAGCTGGAGGGAGACATCGTTGTCAAGGAAGCGCAGAAGGGGCAAGCCATTGCGGCAAAGATCATGCAAGACGTCCCGCTGCCGGATAAGGTGAAGATTCCCATGAAGTCGATGGTGAGGGGCTCGGTCGTATCTGTGGAAAAGGACCCTGAAGGTGAGGGGGTGCTTGTCACGCTGAAGTTCAATCAGCTGGAAATGCGTAAGGAGGCTCCCGTCACGATTTCCACGTACATAAGAGCGATGGCTTCGTACAGCGCGGTTCGCGCAGCACAGACGCCCCGTTCCGGGGCGGACGTGGGAACGCCCACCGGCTGGGCAGACACTACCCAGATCGGGGGAGACACCCGTTTTGGTGATGGCGGCGAGGTGCGAGGAGCCGGAAAGCAAAACGTGGGGAAAGGTGTGCTTGGTGGCGTCTTGGTTCACGTCAAGGCAAATCCGGCGCGGGGTTGTGAAGGCCCGGTCAACGGAGACGACCACCTGCAGGCTTTGTGGGTGTTTTCTGCCAATGCGTGCGGTGTCTACGACTTGAGAGGAATCAAGATTGCGCACACGGGAAAGAGTGCGCCGATTGGCGAATTCACTCTGCACTTCGAAAAGGTTGACATGAAGCTCGAAGACGGCACGGCCTTCCTCCTGCGGATTTCCCCGCAACCCTGACGATAGATGGTCGTTGGACGCAGTGGGGCGGCTTCCGCTACACTGAAGTTTTCACTAGGACACATGGGAATCGACAGACAATGACCGCTGAGAACAAGACTCCGACTGGAGCTGTGCGGGTACGCTTTGCACCCTCGCCAACCGGCTACTTGCACGTGGGAGGGGCGAGAACGGCCCTGTTTAACTGGCTGTTTGCACGCAAGAACCATGGCACGATGATTCTGCGAATCGAGGACACGGACGCAGAGAGGAACAAGCCAGAGCTGGTCGATGGAATTATCGACGGCCTGAAATGGCTCGGGGTGGATTGGGATGAGGGCCCGTTCTACCAGTCGCAACGGACGCAGCTCTATCAGGACTCAGCCAAGAAACTTCTGGCAAGCGGCAGCGCCTTCCTATGTTACTGCCCAGCGGAGCGCTATGCCGGAGGCGACCACGCGGAAGAAGGAGCGGAAAAGTCACAGGTGCGGCGCGTGGTGCGCTGCTCGTGTCGCGATGGGAAACCGTCCTCCCCTGACACAAAGCCGGCAATCCGTTTCAAGGTGCCTATCGGCGGCACAACAAAATTTTCTGACGCTGTATTTGGCGAAAGTGAATTCTCCAACGATGAGATTGAAGACTTCGTGCTCCTGCGTTCGGGCAAAGACGACGAAGAGTTCGGCCAGGCCATGTACCAGATGAGCGTGGTAGTAGACGATATCGACATGCGTGTGACGCACGTGATTCGCGGCGCGGACCACATTTCGAATACGCCGAAGCAGGTGTTGCTCTACCGCGCGCTCAGCGTGGAGCCACCGGTATTTGCACACGTGCCCCTCATTCTCGGCCCCGACAAAAAACGTCTGTCGAAGCGGCATGGCGCAACGGACGTGAACATGTACCGCAGCGAGGGTTTCCTGCCGGAAGCGTTCCGCAATTTCCTGGCGTTGTTGGGGTGGGCGCCGGGCGGAGATGAAGAGTATCTGCGCACGAAGGATTTGCTGGAGAAGTTCTCATTGGAAGGAGTCAGCCGCACGAACGGCGTCTTTGATCGAGCCAAGCTCGAATGGTTTAACACACAATATCTTCAGAAGCTACCTATCGAGGATCTGTTGCCGGAAGTGGAGCAGCAGTTGAAGCAGGACGGGCTGTGGAAAGAAGAGTGGGCGAGCGGGGGGGGGCATGAATGGTTTGCCAGGACTGCGGACCTGCTGCGGCCTCGCGTACGCCTTTTGCCAGATTTTTCGAGTTGGTCGCGGGCGTTTTTCAGTGACGACTTCGCTTTGGATCCGGCGGCGAAAGCGAAGTTCTGGAAAGATGAGAAGGTGCCTTCATTATTGAAGACGCTGGCCGATGCATTGGCAACCCTGACGGAATGGAATCACGATGCCTGCGATCACGCTTCGCGCAAGGTTGCCGAAGGTGCGGGCGTGAAGGCAGGATTGCTGATCAACGCCACGCGCGTCGCGATTGTTGGCCAGGCTGTGGCTCCTCCCCTGTTTGACACGATGGTGGTTCTGGGTCAGGAACGCGTCGTGCGGCGCTTGCGAGAAGCCCTTAACGAGTGGAAATAGAGACGCAACACGAGAACAGAATCAACACAATCCTGCTAGTAGGTTAGGGTTGTAGCTCGAAACGAGCAGTAAGGCATGGATCGGCCCAGAAGGGCGGTCCCTGCCTTTATTTTGAGAAGATTGCTACGTTCGCGGGTTTCGCGCCAGCTTGGGCGGCAACAACGTTGATCGTGGCGTCTACATCCTTCGTAACTGGGGGAAGGCAGATTTCCGTGCTGCAAGCCTGGTAGCGCAGCTTCATGGCAAAGTGTTGGGTCCCGAGCGGCGCATTCGGCAGAACGGTTAGAGGCACGCGCACCGTTACGGAGTCCGTGTACACATTCAATGGCTTGTCTTTCGAGAAGTTGAAGGTTACCAGCGTGCCTTTGGGATAGATAACGTCGCCCATTTTGAAGCCTGCAGGAACTTCTGCCTGGATCTGAGTCGGAATTAGATACTCCAGAGAAACTTCGTGCGCATTGACGTGGAAGCCGGGACGGATCTTTAGCACGACTCCGACCTGAAATGCCATCCCTCGCGCCACGGGATCGTAGGAGACGTAGGCCGTAGGTGCAAGCACATCCTTGCCAGACACGTTTTGAGAATTGCCCGCAGGCGAAATGAGAAGGCAAGCCACAACCGCAAAAAGGGCAAACAAGTTAGAGAAACGTTTCACACCGTCACCTGTGTTCCGAGTTGTTGGGAAATGACGCGGCTCATCACCGCGTGAAGATCTTCACCGCTTTTTTCGTGCACGAATGCGCCGCGCCCTTCCGACCAGCCAAGCTTGAAGCTGGTCGAGAGCGCGGAAATCCAGATTTCGCGGATGGGCGTATTCGGCGAAATCACAAACTTCGCCGGTTCCGGCTCTTCGAAGATGACTTCAAGCTTGCCGCTTTCGCCTTCGACATCAAACGCGTATTCGTCGCCTAGCGTAAGCAGCCGGCGACGCAGATCATCAAACGCTGCATCGGCTTTCTTCTGAAAATCGTGTTCGGTGAGCATCGATAGGATCCAGTCAGTCCGAAGACGCGACGGCCTTCTCCACAATGGCGGGGTCTGGTGGCCCTTGGAATTTCATGATTTGCTTTCCGCCGCGCGAAATCAGGAAACTTGTCGGATAGCCCATAACGCCGCCAAACTTGTCAGCCGCTTCATCGGTTCCGATCACGATGGGATAATTGATGAGCAGCTTCTGGCCATTCACGTCATATTTTTCTTTTGCCACGAAGGGGGCAACGACGCTCTGTCCCTCATCATCCATGGCGATGCCGAGAACCGTGAAGCCCTTGTCCGCATATTTGTTCTGCATATCGATCAGCGTGGGAATCTCATCCTGGCAAGGCCCGCACCAGGTGGCCCAGAAGTTGACGAAAACCACTTTGCCCTTCAGGTCTGAAAGAGCCAGGTCTTTGCCTTTCAGGTCCTTCAGCTTTATTTCCGGCTCCGGCTTTACCATCTTGGTGGACGCTTCGATAGTCTCCACCACCGGCTTGGCCGGTAGACGCGTTGCCCGGTCCAGATAGATGGTCATCCCGATAAGAACAGCGACAGTGCCGACAATAATGGCGATTTTTTTCATAACTTCACCCGAAATAATATTCCTCTACAAATTAAAACGGTTCAAGAAAGTTAGTTTGCCGGCGAGCCACGCCAGCTTGTTCAGGAAGACCAGTCCGCCGACGAAAAGCAACAAGGCTCCGCTGAAGAGTTCCACGGTGTGCAGGTGCTTCCGGAAGTTCTGGTAAAAGCGCAAAAACTGATTCAGCAGGACGGCGGTTAGAAGAAAAGGTACTGCCAGCCCGGCAGCGTAGATAGCCAGCAATAGCACTCCACGCGCAAGCGTACCGCTGGCGGCTGCCAGGACTAAGACGGCGGAAAGGATCGGGCCTATGCAGGGCGTCCATCCGAAAGCAAAGGCAAATCCGAGCAGGAATCCGCTGACCATTCCCGGTTTCGTATCTTTGCTGCGCAAACGGACATCCTGGTTCAGCCAGCGCGCCAGCATTGGGCCGAAAAATCCGATAATTGAAAGCGAGAAGAAATGGATGGCGCCCAACCCGGCGAAGAGCGGCCCGCCGTGCACCAGTGCAGCGATTCCCAGCGCCACAAGCACGGCTCCAAGGATGATGCCCGCTCGGACATTCATCTTGATCAGGCCCCCGAGCAGGTGAAGACCGAAGAGCAGAATCAGTGCACCGGCCACAGGCGCAAGCAGGTTCTTGTGCGATTGCAGGAAACCGCCCACGGCGCTCGCAGAGGCCCCGAAGGCGATGAAAACAACGGAGAATCCGATGACAAAAGAAAGCGCCGAAGCAAACAACCCAGACTTGGGTTGCTCCCCTTGCCGCAACTGCTCCACGCTGATTCCCGAAAGCATGGAGATATAGCCGGGCACGAGAGGCAGCACGCACGGCGAAAGAAACGAGATTAATCCCGCAATAAACGCACCGGCTAGAGGAACATCCTTCATTTCAACGTGTCCTTTTTCCCTTTCTATTCTCGCACAAAAGCAGCATGTGCCGATGTCTGCCCCGAACAGCTTATATGACGTCCGCTTTAATGAGATTGTGACGAACCACTGCCAGTTACAGAACATTTGAGGAGTTGCCGGAGCCGCGAAGCTGCAGAGCGAGGCTAGGCGAGGCCGTCAGGCATATGGCGCGTTTTGCTGACAGTAGCGGCGAGGGGCGGCGTTGGCCCCCAATGGATTGCTTTGAAAATACACGCGTTATTTGCCTTGGTATTGGTAAGGCCATTGCTTTCTGTTCGGATGGGAGCGACCTCGCCAGCGACCATGACTTGGACACCGAACAAGATCACTTTCTTCCGCGTGTTTCTGGGATTTCTCGCTGTCGTCCTGTTTGGCAAAAACCCTTGGTTGAACTTGCTTGGCGTTGCGCTGACCGTATCCGCGATAGCACTCGATGCGTTGGACGGTCACGTGGCACGCACAAAGAAGATGGCAACGCCCGAGGGAGCGCAGATCGACATCCTCGGCGACCGCATGATCGAGAACATGTACTTCACCTACTTCGCTGTGGTGGGCATGGTTTCGTTGTGGTTGCCAATGCTGTTTTTCGCCCGCGGGGCGGCCACGGATTTTCTGCGCGGGCTTGCGATGAAAGCGGGACACTCCGGCTGGGGAGCCAATGCCATGCTACAGAACAAGTGGGCGCGGGTGGTGGTGGCTTCCCGTTGGAGCCGCGGTGCCTATGCGACCTTGAAGTGCCTGTGCTTCTGTTACCTCGGACTGGAACTGGCGTTGACTCATGGGCCCGTTGCGCTTCTTGGTCCCGTGACCACCGATCTTCAGGCCACGATTCGCACAGGAGCCCATTTGCTGGCTTGGGCGGCAGCTGCTTTCTGTGTCATGCGAGGATTGCCCGTGCTTCTGGGGGGCTGGAGGTATTTTGCGGAAAAACTGCCGGCGCAGGCCACGAAGCAACATACAGAGGAACATGCCGCATGACGGCGGAATCAAAAGCAGCGGAGAAGGTAGCTGCCTTTTTTGACCTCGACGGCACGTTGATTCCAGAGCCGTCGCTTGAGCGAAGGTTCTTCGCCCAATTGCGCTACGGCCACCGCATTCCCCTTGCAAACTATCTCCTTTGGATTGCAGAGGCGGTGCGGTTGCTGCCAAAGGGACTTCTTGCGGCGCAGTATGGCAACAAACGCTATCTCACCGGCGTTCCACGAGACCTGGTATTCCGGCATATAGGGTCGATTGTCTTTTTTGAAGAAGGAATTGCGCGCGTAGCTTGGCACGCGCGGCAAGGCCACGAGATTGTGATTGTTAGTGGCACTCTGGACCTGCTGGCGGAACTGGCCGCGACCGCGCTGGGATGTGAACTAGAAGTCCGTGGCATTAGCATTCAGCCCCATGTTTGCGCAACGCGCTTGCAACAGAATCGCGGACGCTGGACCGGCCATATCAAAGGTGAGGCGCTTTACGGTGCGGCCAAGGCGAGGTCTGTGGAAGCGATCGCCGGGCAAGAATGGATCGACCTGCGACAGTCGCACGCTTATGGCAACAGCTTGCTGGACCGCCATATGCTCATGGCCGTTGGGCATGGTCATGCCGTCAATCCCGGAAAGGACTTGGCTGCGGTTGCCAACGAAAGAGACTGGCCCATCTGGCATTGGCATCTCGAAAAGCAAGTCGCTTCCACGCAAAACTCTTATTTACCCAAGGAAATCCACCATATCGAGGGATCCGCATGAAAGACGGAAACATCAGAGAATGGAATCGGCAATCGATCGACTCGGCCTGGGCTCCCGCAGGCCCGTTCGACAGACCCGAGGCCTTGCCCGCTACAGAAAGGGGCGCACCGCGCGTGTGGCGAGCGTTGAAGAAAGCCATCACTGAAGCCTGGGCGGCTTGCGGTGCGTTCGAATGGCTTGCCCTGGGGTATCTGGCCACGACGAGCGCGCTGATCGCGATTTTCGCCGAGAATCTGGTGCATCCTGTGCGCCTGCTCGTGGTGAATACTTTCGTCGCTTCCATCATTCTTGTGCTCTGCCTGGTTCAGGCGCGATCCGCCTCGAAAAGAGCGCTCTATGGGCCTTCGTTTTCCTACGATTGGTGGCACTTCTGGCGACATTGGTATCCACACCTCTTTTTCCTTTTTTGTTTTGAAGAGCTTGCTCACCTGATGACGCTGGTCACACCACGCTGGCAGGATCCAAAGCTCATCGCGTTTGACTATTGGCTGACGGGGGTGCATCCGTCGGTCTGGCTGGAACAATTCGCCACACCGTTTCGCAACGACGCGATGCAATTGATTTACTTCACGTATTTCACGTACCTCTTGCTCGTGGGCCTTGCGCTGTACCTGCGCAAGGATTGGCGCGGCTACTGGTCTGTGATGGTTTACTCGATGGTTGGATACATGATCGGCTATTTCATCGCGATGTTTTTTCCCATCGAGAGCCCATGGTTCGCCATGACCGGCTGGTGGAAGGGACCGCTCCACGGCGGACCTTTCACAGCGATGATGAGTTTTATCGAACACTTCGGACGCGTGCGAGGAGCGGCATTTCCCTCCGCCCACATCACCGGGGCCACCGCCGCATTATGGGGCGCGTGGAAATTCCGCCGCTGGCTGTTCTGGGCGCTCCTTCCCTTCTATGGGGCCATGTGCTTTTCAACGATCTGGGGCAGATATCACTACTGCGCCGATGTTCTTGCGGGAGTTGTCACAGGGACGCTTGGCTATCTCATTGGCGCCTGGGTGATGAAACGGCGCGGCGTGATAACTACCATACGCGAAGCGGGAGCTGTTTGAAGTTTAATCAATGGTGTCCAGGTTGGGTCGAACTGTGAAGGGACACTCGCGTTCGAAGCTATGCGCAATTTCCAGCAACAGAGGTTCGTCTGTCCACTCCGCAATGAATTGGAGCCCGATCGGCAGGCCGTTCGCAGTGACTCCGCAGGGAACGGAGATCGCTGGCACGCCCGCGAGATTCGCAGGGCGGTTCAACTTGAGGAGAAGCGCTCGTGTCGGATAGGCATGGCCTCGAATGGTGAGCGAGTCTTCTCCAATTCGCGGCGCAGGGATCGGGGTGGTCGGCACAACCAGAGCATCCAAGTCGTTCTCAGCGAACAATTGCAGAATCGTTTCCTTGAATTGTTCGCGAAATGCGCGCGCCTTTAGATAGCCGACCGCCGATACCTTGAGCCCCATCTCGAGGCGCTGGCGCACGTCCTCGCCATATTCCTGGGAGTGTTCAGGAAACCAACCTGCCTGCTGGTGATATACCGTTGCTTCCGCCCAGGCGATTTGATTCCCGGCGTCCTCGGTTTCCTGGATTTTTGGCAGTGAGACCTCTTTCAGGCGCGCGCCACGCTCGCCTAAAGCGAGCAGTGCTCTTTCAAAGTTTGCCTGCACTTCCAAGTCGAGCTCCTCCAGGAAAAAGTCCTTGGGAATTCCCAGGCAAGGACGGCGCCCTCGAGAAGAGGGAATTCTCCCGGACGGGAGCTTTCGCTCTTCCTTTCCCTTCACAAAAATCGGGCGCAGCAGTGCTGCAGCATCTTCCACGGTGCGAGCGAGCGGCCCAACGAAATCAAGCGTAGGGGAAAGGGGAATGACGTCCTCTGCGTTTACGCGGCCAAGGCCGGGCTTGAGCCCTACCACGCCGCAAAGAGACGCAGGGATTCGGATGGAGCCGCCCGTGTCCGTGCCTATGCTTCCATAGCACAGGCCTGCAGCGAGGGCTGCTGCCGAGCCGCCGCTGGAGCCGCCGGGGATGCGGTCCGTGTCCCACGGATTCCGCGTGGGGCCGAAGTGGGGATTATCCGTGGTTACGCCGTAGGCGAACTCGTGCATATTGGTTTTACCGAGAATGACAACGCCGGCTTTCTTCAATGACGCGACGACCGGCGCATCATGCAGTGGCACAAAGTCTTTGAGGATTCTGGAGCCACCCGTTGTCCGAACATCCTTTGTGTAAATGTTGTCTTTCAGGGAAATGGGAATGCCGTGGAGTGGCCCCCGGTCACGGCGATTTTTTTTGTTCCTCGCACAGAGTTCGGCCTCCGCCCGCGCTGATGCCTCGAGGGCTTGCTCCTCGCAAACCGTGATGTAGGCATTCAGTTTCGGATTGAGCTGTTGGATCCTATCGAGCAGAGACCGAGTCAATTCGACCGGAGACAGCTTTCCAGTGCGAAACAGCTTCCCGATTTCCGCGATGGAAGCGAAAGCAAGTTGCGTGTCTGGCTTGTTCAGAAAATCTTCTCCTGCCGTCGGAGGTTGCCCACCGTGCCGATGTTGGCCAGAATCAGCCCCACGCGAAACTGGTTCTCATTCCGCACCGTGGCGAAATTGAAGCGTCCGTATTCGACCGACAGGCCACAGCAAGACCCGTTGTAGCTTACCTGCACGAACTGGTTCAGTAGAGTGCTAGTTAAAATGTCGTAGCTCAAACCGGCTGAGATGTTTAGGCCTTTTCGCACTAAGTCCCCATAGCCGATCATGCCGCGAATCTGGTGCGATGGCGGCTGAACGATTGGGTCGCCCTGTAGCCGGAAGTCTGCGACTGTTGCATAGAACTGGCTGTATGGCTTTACTTTAAGGAGCGTCCCTATCGTGGTGACTTTGCCTAGCTGCGGGTCGTACTCGATGATGGATTCCGCATCGTACTTCCCGCCAGGCGTCAGCTTGACGTCACTCACAATTGGTGACCAGTTCCTTGGCGTGGAGGCGAAGGCAAAGGGTGTTATCGCATCCAAAGCTTGAAATACGTTGCGCTGGCCAGGAACAAGAGCCCCGCCGAATGTTGGATCGAAGTAGTGATCCTGGACCAGACGCCAGGAGAGAAAGTCGACTGGCTGATCGTCTCCTTCTTTCAAGTACAAGTGCTGATTGATTCCGTACTCGATCTGGTTCGTGTCTGTCAGTGTGGCGTTGCTGTCGAAGCGGATGAAGTCTGCAAAATTGTTTACACCCGTCACATAGCGGTAGGTGAGCACGGGTTCGATGGTGTGCTTGTAGCGGTGGCGCTTGAGAGGCCGGTCGAAATACCTCTCCAGTGTTGGTGGCCGGAATTCCACCTCGAATTCTCCCGTATTTCGTGTGATGGATGCGCCCGAGAGGTTTCCAGTGGTGTTGAGCGAATCGGCGTAGTAGGTCGTTCGAAAAGTAGCGGAAGTTGTCACGCCAAGCCAATCGCCAAAATGAATGGGAATGGTGACCTTTGGCGCAAATTCTGTTCGGGCCACAAAGTTCGGTGTGCTGATGAATTGATCATCACGGTGGACTGCGCCCGCAAATGTGGAAAAGGAAAAATACACGGGTAAGTTTTGCCACGGGGCCTGTTCTACGGAAGAGAAGCCGGCTTCCGGAGCGCTTCGGAGAACCACGCTGTTTTCCGGGTTGATCTGCAAAAAGCTGCGATCGTTCAAAGTGTCCAGGTTGAAGCTGAATCCGCGAAAATTGTTTGTTAGGAATACCGCGCTTCGAATTTCAGAGTTGATGGCTTCTGTGTACGTTCCAGCAAAAGCGAGCTGGAAGGTGAGAGAGGAAAGTTGATTGAGATCCGTTACGAAGCGCCAACCATGTTTCCACAGGGACTGAATCTCCAACTGCTGCTCGTAGCCACCCTGATTCTCGCGGTCTTCCACTCCATAGTATTTGTACGTGATGGTCGTGTTTTCGTATGGTCGCGCGCGGAAGGACGCCCTTTGCCCAGGGCCCCGTTTGCTGAAGTATTCGAAACCGAGCGTGGAATCAAACCAGGTAGTAGGCGCCCAATAGAACGCCTCGCCGAATGTAAATCCATAGGTGTTGCTGTTTCCTAGAATGGGCAGCAGGAAGCCGGATTGCCGCACCCGCTCGCTGGCGGGTGCCGTGGCATAGGGCAGCCAAAAGAGTGGGACGCGGAACATACGGAAATTGGAATTGACGAGTGCAACCGATTTTTCCAGTGTTACGGTTGCTTCCGGCGCGTAAAACTGCCAGGTAGGGCTTCGCGGGTCGCATACTGTAAACCATCCGTGGTGCACGACGTACACATCCTCGGAGATGCGGTCTACCTGTTTTGCTTCGAAGGAGAGCGGATTGTCCGTGATCAGAATCAGGGGATTGGGACGGCGCTCCAGCCGGATCGATCCCTTCACGTTTTGAAATGAGCCCTTATTTGTTGCGACGTTCAGTTGCGCTTCGTCAGCTTCGATGTGCTCGTTCTGGTAGTCGTAGACTACATGGCCGCGCGCCACTGCCTGAGACGTTTCCGTGTTGTACTCCACATGGTCCGCCTGGAGGCGCATTCCCTGGTAGCGCACGTCCACGTCTTTTTCCGCAAGGTAAAGATCCCCTTCCTTGCGCTGAGGACCCGCTGCGGTAATCTCTGCAACGCCCCCATGACTGGGAGTGGTGGAGGTCTGTTGTGCACTACATGGTTGGGAAAAGAGCATTCCGAGCAGGAAGAAAATGCTCGGCAGGCACCATGAGCCCACCCTGGGAATGGATATCGCTGTTTTCACGCGGTCAATGCGCTCGAGGATCGAAAGCTAATCTAGCATGCACAAAGGAGGATTTGTAGCAGACCGCCACTCCCCCAAATTGTAGATGCAGGATTTGCGCTACGGGGTGACTAGCTCTCTACGGCTCTGGCGTGTTGTTGTTGGTACCACGCAAAGGTGCGTTCCAGACCCTCTTCAAACGTTACGGTGGGCTCATACCCGAGCACTGTGCGTGACTTCGTGAGATCGGCTTGGGAATCCCGAATGTCCCCTTCGCGAGGAGGGTCGTATTTGGCTTGTAGCTTTTTCCCTGTAATGCGCCGGAGAAGTTCCAAGGTCTCATTCAGAGAGATGCGGGATCCGGTACCGACGTTGAAAACATCCCCGGTGGCGCTGGGTGCCTCGCACGCCAGCAGATTCGCCTGCACGGCATTTTCCACATACGTGAAATCGCGGGTTTGCTCTCCATCTCCGTAGATCACAGGTGGTTGGTCTTCCAAAAAGGCGGTTACAAACTTCGATAAGACCCCGGAGTACGGAGAACCGGGATCCTGTCGGGGACCGAAGATATTGAAATACCGAACGCAGACGTTCTCCAGGCCGTAGCAGCGGCCAAAAGCATACGCGTAGAGTTCACCGACATACTTTGAAACGCCGTAGGGAGAGATCGGCTGAGGCTGCATGGTCTCGACCTTAGGCAAGGTCGGGGTCTCACCATAAGCGGAAGACGAGGCCGCGAATACGATGCGCTTCACCTTGTTGTCCCTGGCTGCCACCAGGACGTTAAGGGTGCCTTCTACATTGATCCGGTTGGTCTCCAGGGGATCCTTGACGGAGCGAGGCACAGAGGTGCGTGCTGCGAGGTGAATGACATACTCCGCCTGATGCATGGCCTTCTGAACTGTTTCGAGGTCGGTAACGGACCCTTTGACAAACGTGATCTTGCTGCGCACTTCGGTAAGGTTTTCTTCTTTGCCTGCGGACAAATCGTCCAGCACCACTACGCTATGCCCTCGGCGGACAAGTTCATCCACGGTGTTTGAACCGATGAAACCGGCTCCTCCTGTGACAAGGTACCGCATCACTCCTCCTGTGCACTTGACTGTCTTATTGTACGATGGGACTTGGAGCGCAGACGTTCTGATTCTCCGCTACGTCGCAGAAAGAGCATGATGAAGAAAACCTTCTGGCTGCTGCTTATTCTTGTGGTTCTCCTTGTAGCCGCGGGATTTCTTTATTGGAAGCTATCGCGCCCGGTTCCTCACAACACCGCCGTTGTTTCCCACTGGCCCACGCCTCTTCCTGCTGCCCCTACTTCTCCTTCTCTCAACGCTCCCTCCGGACACGCACCGCCCACCGTGGCCCCGTCTGAGCCGGAAATCAAAAAGGAAGCTCCGGCACGGGAACCCAGCTTCGTTCTTCGCCAGGGCGAGACGCTGGATTACAGCGCGAATGTGACCAAGCTCAATAACACGGTTGCTGATTTGAAAATTATCGCCGCGGAGCGAAGGCCCTCCACGGGAAAGGGTTTCTGGCATTTGCAGGCTTTTGCCCACACGGAAAATCCGTATCGCATGGTCTTCCCGCTGGATGACCAATTCGATTCGTACAGCGACGCCGGGAACATGACCAGTCTTCAGTATGAAATGCACTTAGACGAGCGGGGACAAAAAGTGGACAGTGTCGAGCGCCTCTTATCCTCCGCGCAGGATCCTGCTCCTGCGGGAACAAGTGCGGCGCGCGTCCCGCCGGGAACGCGTGATCCTCTGGGTATGCTCGAATACCTGCGCGGTGTGGATTGGAGCCATACAAGCGAAGTACGCAGTCCGGTGTATGACGGCCGCAAACTCTATGAAGGGCGGGCAGTCTTGGTTGGGAAATCCGCGGCGGTGACCGTCCCTGCGGGCAATTTCAATACGACGAAGATCGAAATCCACGTCATGGATAACGGTACAGAAATGAAAGACGCGCACTTTCTTCTATACCTGACGAATGATGCCACGCGCCTGCCTGTTCTGATGGAAGCCGTGTTGCCCGTAGCGACTGCGCGAGTCGAGCTCACGAAAGCGAAGTAAGCGCGGCCGCCTGTTTCTTTACTAACAGAGAAAAATCCTATCCCGATTCCGGATTACCCGGCGGGTAGCATTCCGCGTATCCACCACCAGCTTCGCCCCATCAACGATCGCTGAGTAGTCGTAACTGGAATGATCCGTGGCGATAATCACAGCGTCATACTTCCCGAGATTCTGTGGGTTCAATGGCACAGATTTCATGTGGGAATAATCGTAATGCCTCATTTTGTGGAGGTGCGGGAAGTAAGGATCGTTGTATTCGAATTCGACGCCGCGCTTTTGCAGGATTTCCATGATCTTCAGCGTGGGTGACTCGCGCAAGTCGTCCACATCCTTCTTGTATGCCACACCAAGCACGAGTACCTTTGAGCCCTTCAGGCTCTTCTTCTGGCGGTTCAAGGCTTCGCCAAGCGACTCGACGACGTGATAGGGCATCGAGGTATTGATCTCCCCCGCGAGCTCGATGAACCTCGTGGCGAAGTCGTATTCCCGCGCTTTCCAGGAAAGATAAAAAGGATCCACCGGTATGCAGTGGCCTCCCAGCCCCGGACCCGGATAGAACGGCATGAAGCCAAAGGGCTTTGAAGCCGCGGCTTCGATCACTTCCCAAACATCCACACCCATTCTCAGGCAAAGCAGCTTTAGTTCGTTTACCAAAGCGATGTTTACGCACCGGAAGATGTTCTCCAGCAACTTGGCCATTTCCGCGGAGCGCGTTGAACTCACGGGAACAACTTTTGCCACAACCTGTCCGTACAACGCCTGCGCTGCCCGTCCGCTGGGCGGGTTTACGCCTCCCACCACCTTTGGAATTTGCGCCAACCCGTATTGTTTGTTGCCCGGATCTTCCCGCTCGGGGGAGAAGGCTAGGAAGAAATCACCGGCTACATTTTCGTTCTCGGGTCCGGCGGCAATCGGGCAGCGCAATCCACTCTTTTCCAGAATGGGCAGAACTAATTCTTCTGTCGTGCCGGGATAGGTGGTGGATTCCAGTACTACCAACTGGCCTTTCTGCAGATGAGGCTGGATGGACTTTGCGGTTTGTTCCACGTAGCTTAGATCGGGCTCGCGGTACTCGTTGAGCGGTGTGGGCACACAGATAAGAATAGCGTCCATCTCTTCCAGCCTGGAAAAATCCGTGGTCGCGCTGAAATGGCGGCTATTCACGTACTGCTGGATCTTTGTCTGCTGAATGTGCTCAATATACGATTTGCCGACATTCAACATTTCCACCTTCTTGGGGTCGGTGTCGAATCCCGTTACCCGATGGCCTGCTTCTGCGAATCGCAGAGCAAGGGGAAGTCCGACGTATCCACATCCGATAATTCCAACTCTGAGTTGTGCACCTTTGAAGAACTCCGATCTTCTGTCCGTTGGCATGGCGTGCAGCTTGCTCCTCAACCTTTCTTTGCAGGGGATAAATTGGGCCCTGATGCGGCAATGCGCGTGCTACCTGTTCAATATAGCAGTTCCGCCATCCTCCCTTGAAGGGAAGGGGTGGATGTTTCCAGAATTTCACTCATGGCCAATCGAAGAGTAAGAACTCTTTGCCCAGCCCATCAGGACAGGGCAAGATAGAAGCGCTCCTTCATAAGTGTGTTCTTACAAGGGACAAGATTTCCTGATATGCAGATTTTTGTCGTTCTGGTGCTCGGGCTCCTGGTTGGCGTGCTGGTTGGTCTATTGGGTATAGGCGGCGGCGTCGTCCTTGTTCCGGCCATGGTGTATCTCTTGCGCTATGACCAGCACCTCGCCCAGGGTACTTCTCTGTTCATTCTCCTGCCGCCAATCGGGCTCGGGGCGCTCCGGGAATATTGGCGCAACGGGCAAGTCGATCTGCGCGCTGGAATCTACTGCGCGATCGGGTTTTTGTTGGGTGGCTATGTAGGTGGATTGATAGCGGTTCCGCTCCCTTCTAGCGACCTACGAGGAATTTTCGGTTTCTTCCTGATTCTCTCTGCCTTTCTTTTATGGCGGAAGACTCGGGGGAGCGCAAAACTCGCTTCCCCTGCTTCTCTCTCCGATTCGAAGAGCCCGCTGCGGATTGTGGGCATCACGTTGACCGCTGCGGCCTGCGGCGTTGCAGCGGGAATGGTCGGTATCGGTGGTGGAGTTTTGTTGGTCCCTTTGCTGGGCCTGCTCTTTGGCTTTAGCCAACACCGGGCGCAGGGCACGAGTCTGATCGCAATGATTCCTCCTACGGGGCTTCTCGCCTTTTTGACTTATGCCCGAGCTGGCTATGTGGCGTGGGAAACGGGACTGCTACTGATACCAGGCGTATTCGCGGGAGGAATTCTCGGTGGGCAAATTGCGCGTCGTTTGAATTCTCGCCTCATGCGGCAGGTGTTTGCTGCGCTTATGTTCTTGTTGGGTGTGTGGCAGGTCTTCACGGCCTGGCATCGATGACGCATACTTGGAGCATGGTCGATCTCCACTGTCACATTTTGCCGGGACTCGATGACGGAGCTAAAACCCTGGAGGATTCGCTGGCAATGGCAGAGGATGCCATCGCTGACGGCATCACTCACGTCGTAGCCACTCCCCACGCAAGCACGCATTACTCGTTCGATTTCCGGCGGGTCCGCTGTGGACTCGAGGAATTGAGCGACAAACTGGAGGGCCGTCTCACCCTAGCGAGTGGCTGTGACTTTCATATGAATCACGAAAACCTGCTGGCGATTCGAAAGGAGCCGCGCCCGTTCTGCATCAATCAGAAAGATTATTTACTGGTGGAGTTCAACGAATTCTCGATTCCGCCTGCAATGGACCGGACTCTACACGAGCTTCAACTCGCGGGGCTGCGCCCTGTTGTCACGCATCCGGAAAGGAATGGGATTCTGCGTTCGGATCCGGATCGCCTGCGGAAATGGGTGGCGCAGGGCTGTTATGTGCAAGTCACGGGCGGTTCGCTTACCGGGGTATTTGGACCGAGCGCGGAGGAGCAAGTATGGACGTGGCTTGGAGCGGGGTTGGTGCATTTCGTTTCGAGCGACGCCCACAACACGACGCGGCGGCCACTCAAGTTGAAGTTTGCTTACGATGCGATCGCCGCGCAATTGGGTGAGGAACGGGCTCGGTCCCTGTTGATCGACAATCCTCTGGCAGCGTTCGAAGGATTGCCTTTGCCTTATGTTCCGGAAGTGGCGTCAGACCCGCTACCGCACAAACGGAAACGCTTTTTCTTTTTCTAAAGCCTGCTCTTCGGGCCTCAAGTGAAAGGCCGCAACGGCAATCCTGCCCAGGCGTTTGCAATGCCCAGAATTTCGCGGACAACATCCAGAGCGTCGGTAGTGGTTCGCCACCAGTGAGCTGGATCGAAAGAATCGTCCGACGCGCCGCGTATGATAGCAGAGCCGTTTTTTGCAGCAATGCGATTCCAGAGTGCACGCACACGGCGGGTGTGGACCTTGGAGGTAACGACAATCACAGTGTGTTGTTTTTCTTTCTGCAGGGCTTGCCCAATTGCGCTTACTTCGTCGGCGGTATTTACGATCGGCGGGTCAAGAACGTGAATCGCGGATTCCGGGACACCTTGGTGCATCAAGATCTGCTTGTTGTAAGACTCCTCTCCGAGGTAGCCGATAGAGAGTCTCGCCAGTGCGGCTGCTGGTTCCGTGCTGTGGGTCAACCAAACCTGGTCTGCATAGCCCTGTTTGTAGACGCGCGCCGCTTCCAGAGCACGGTCCGGCATTCGCCCACTGAGTACCGCGATAGCGCCAGCCTTTTGCATTGGGTCCTCCAACACAAGCCAACGGCCCACATTGAGGAACGCAACCGTCCCGGCAAGAATCATCAGCGCCAGGAGCGCCACCCACACAGGCCGTCGGAGGTTCGATTTCTTTTGGGCGACTCCGCTAGCGGGATTTTCTTGCATGCTGGCGCATCCTAACCCGCGTTCGCAGGTGCGTCAAACGAGTTGGCCGGCAGCGCGACAAAAAATGAGGTGCGATGCATCCTAGTCAGCGTAAATTCCATGCCTGGCGCACATTAAATGCCCAAAGGTACCGTCGATGAACATAATCCTGCCTGCACTTCTGTTTGCCTTGCTGACCGTAACTGGCGTTCGCGCACTTGCCGCTCAAGAGCGGACTGCGGGTACCCACAGGAGCCGGCCTCGGCTTCGCAGCCTTAAGGCGGGACGGTGAATGTCGAGCAAGATATCCTCTATGCTTCGGCAGAGGAACTCAGTTGCACCTTGACGTTTACCAGCCAGGGAATCAGAGCGCGGCTCCTCGTCCAGCAGTGATCCTCATCCATACGTCTCGAAAGAAAATGCGCCCTTCCTGATTGTGCATGGCACGCAGGACGACTCTGTGGCAATTTCCCAAGGCAGGAGCTTTATGAAAAACTGCAGGCTGCCGGGGCTCCGTTTCGTTTATTAAAGTGGACGATGGTCACACGTTCCGGACGCCCGAAGCACGTCGACGATTGACCATAGAGACTACCGCGTTTTTCAAACGCAATCTTGGTACCAAAGAGTAGGTTTTTCTGATTGGTTCGCTTCGTTCTCAGGCTGGCATCATTTCTGGGTCGGTCCTGGAACCACAATCTGTCCCCGCAGCATCACCCAAACTGGATTGCGAAGAGTCTCGATGTCTTGCAGTGGATTGCCCTGGACTAGAATCAGGTCTGCGTCGAACCCCGGAGCAATCTGGCCGAGCGAGTCGCTTTTTCCGAGATATGCGGCGTTGTTGACCGAGTCGAGCTTCAGTATCTCGACTGCCGAAAAACCAGCCTTGAGGAAATGATCGAATTCGTCGTGAAGCCCTGTTCCGTAGGGAACCAAGGGGGCGTCCGTGCCAATCACCAGTCTTGCCCCCGTTGCTTGCAGCTTTCGGATAAATCGATACCTTTCCTCCATCACTACTTTCCGCTTCGCCACGTCCATTTTGCGAAGCTTCAGGGCGGTTTCCAGTTCTCCCATGGTGGGATCGACAAAGGGTTTTTTCTCGACGAGGAGAGAGACTAAATCATCCGGCAAGCTCTCCATCGAGGCCACATGTTCGATTCCTGTTGCGCCAGCTCGTGCTGCTTCCGTGACCTCGTCCGTTGTTTCCGCGTGGACCATGGAAATCAGCTTCTTTGAGTTGGCCCAGGCAATGCCCTGTTCCAGCAAAGCCGGCGACAGCTTCTCCTTTGCCATTTCGATGGTGCCGTAAATAAATTTCACGGCATCGGGAGGGCCTGCCGCGTAGTTCTGTTCCAGTCCTGATAGCAGACTCTGGGAATCGCCTGCCAGAATTGCGCCTTCTCGAGACGTTTGCGCATCCCAAATCGTGCTCACTGGGTGCCCGTGCGGGGAAGTAACCAGCCGGCCCACTGCGAAAAGGCGTGGCCCAAGTATCTGCCGGGCCTGCCACTCCGCGCGCATCTGGTAGATGTGTGCCGCAGGTCCGCCCGCATCGCGAATCGCGGTGACGCCGCTCTCCAAAAAGGCGCGTCTCTGCGGCCCGAAATTTGAAAATAGCGATTCCAAAAGGAGCGGAAAATCGAAAGGGCCCAGAACGCTTCGTATTGGCGCTTGCAAATGCGTGTGCACATCGATCAAACCTGGCAGGAGGTACTTTCCCCCTGCATCGATGACCGGCAATTTCGCTGTGTCTGTGGCCGCATCCACCAGAGCGACGATACGCCCATCCTCCACATGAACGTTGGTTCCCTCAATGATGCGGTTGTCGGCAGCATCGACCAGCCGCGCATGGACGATGTTGGCTCCCGCCGAGAATGGTTGCGGCCAGGTGTACTTGTCGACGCGTGCTGCGTAGACGATCGGGGCCGTCACTCCGGCGGCAAACAAGGCTACCGCGAGCCAGGACGTGACACGGCTGGCGGTTTTTCCTTTCCGGCTGAGGAGAAACACCGCAACGACCAAGAGAAAATAGACCGGAGTCTGCGAGAAGTAGATGCCCCATACAGCTAGACTGCTCGGGTGAAAACGCCCACTGAAGGCGGGATAAATCAGGTAGAGCACGAGAAAATAGAGTGGCAGAGAAATCAGATAACCAAAGATGAGGCGGGTGACCCAACCTCGTTTCCACGCAAACAGCGCGGTTCCGATGGGCCACCAGTACAGAACTACAAGACCCAGCCAGCCAAAGAACATAGGCACGCAGCCACGAATTCCTCCGGCCAAATACTGAACGGCAAGCAGGAAGGGAAGCGGAACACAAACCAACAATAACGCGAGAAGATAAAAACGGACGCGCCCTTTTGCTGATGCAACGCCCTCCGTAGGCGGATCGGTCATTCCGTTCCTCGTTCTGACCTCGCCGCGCATCGTACTCCGCGCTCCAGGGTGCGTCAAACGGTGTTCGAGTGGTGACCGGCAGCCCGCTGCGCAATCGGTTAGGTGTCATGCCTCGAACACGGTAAACTAAAGCTTTGTGAGTCATAGGGAGGACGGATGCGGGCCGTTGTCACTGGTGGTGCGGGGTTTCTCGGGTCACATCTCTGTGATCGCTTGTTGGCCGAAGGCTGGGAAGTTCTGGCGCTGGACAATCTTATTACAGGAGATGAAGCTAACCTGGCGCACTTGCGCACGAACCCCAGATTCCACTTCGAACACAGGGATGTCAACGAACGATTTCGCGTTGATGGCAATATTGACTATGTATTTCACTTCGCTTCACCTGCCAGTCCGCCCGACTACCTGAAATTTCCGATTGAAACATTGAAGGTCGGCTCTATTGCCACGATGCACACGCTTGACCTCGCAATGACAAAGAGCGCGAAGTTTCTCCTGGCTTCGACCAGCGAGTGTTATGGCGATCCCGATGTTTCGCCGCAAAACGAATCCTACTGGGGGCGCGTCAATCCCGTGGGGCCTCGTAGCGTTTATGACGAGGCCAAGCGCTTCGCCGAAGCCATCACCATGGCGTATCACCGCTATCACAATGTAGATACACACATCGTTCGGATTTTTAACACCTATGGCCCCCGGATGCGCTTGAACGATGGCCGGGCCCTTCCCAATTTCGTTTTTCAGGCGCTTAGCGGTCAACCGATCACTGTTTATGGCGACGGCAAGCAGACACGAAGTTTTTGCTTCGTGTCCGATCTAATCGATGGAATCTACAAGCTCAGTCAATCCAATGAGCATTTACCCACGAACATCGGCAATCCCATCGAGTTGACGATTCTCGAATTTGCGGAGCGAGTTCGCAGCCACTTCCCGAATGCAGCCAAGATTATCTTCGAGCCTCTGCCCGTGGATGATCCAAAGCAACGCCGGCCGGATATTTCGAAGGCAAAACGCTTATTGGGTTGGGAACCCAAAGTTGATTTGGAAGAAGGCTTGAAGACCACGATCGCGTTTTTCAAGGATCAATACGCGAGAGCGTCTGCCGCAAAATAGCACCCAAAGAGAACCAACCTGGAGACGTAGAGGGCGCGGAGAAGAAGCTAAAAAGCGCTCTCTCGCCGGGCTCGAAGTGAACGTACTTCTCTGATCTACAATCGCCCGAACGAGTAATACTCAAAACCCCATTCGTGCATTTTCTTGGGTGAGTACAAATTCCTGCCGTCAATGACGAGGCGGCGCGACATGGTCTGCCCCGCTTTCGACCAATCGATATTCCTGAAGGCCTTCCATTCCGTGCAGACCAGCGCGGCGTCGGCGCCCTTGAGAGCTGCGTAGGGATCTTCGTGATAGGTCACGGCGGGCAAGAGTGGCTTCGTGCGCGAAATGGCCTGCGGATCACTGGCATGCACTTCCGCGCCTTCTTCAAGCAGTCTTCGAATCACGTCGAGGGCAGGCGCGAAACGGATGTCATCCGTATTCGCCTTGAATGCCAGGCCCAGTACGGCCACTTTCTTTCCTTTGATTACCCACAGCGCCTTGCGGATTTTTTCGAAGAACCTGTCGATCCGTTGCTTGTTCACGCGCTCGGCGGCCTTCAACATATCGAAGTCGACACCGACGGACGAAGCCAAGTGGATAAAAGCCTGAATGTCCTTCGGGAAGCAGAAGCCGCCAAAACCCAGGCCTGCCTTTAGAAACTGCGTGCCGATACGCGGATCCAATCCCATGGCGTGCGTTACTTCCTCCACATCCGCCCCGATACGCTCGCACAAATCGGAAATCACGTTGGCGTAGCTGATTTTCAGCGCCAGAAAGGAATTGCTGGCGTGTTTGATCAATTCCGCGCTGTTGATGGTCGTGACCAAAAGTTCGCCGCGCGTCCCGCTTGGGCATTGCCCACCGTGAACAGGGCAGTGGAACTTCCGCTCCAGAATCGGCGCGTAGATTTGTCGCATCACCTCTGCACTCTTTTCATTCTCGACACCCACCACGATACGGTCAGGGTGAAAGAAATCCTCTACTGCCGTTCCCTCGCGCAAAAATTCAGGGTTAGACGCAACTTCGAACTTTACGCTGCCACGTTGTGAGTAGGCAGCAAGGGCCTTCTGGAGTTGGACGCCAGTCAATGCCGGCACAGTGCTCTTTTCCACGACGAGTTTCGGTGTGCGCGCCTCTTGCGCAATTTGGCGCGCCACGTGGTCGATCGCCGATAGATCCGCTTCTCCAGAGTCCTTCGGAGGTGTGCCTACGCAGATGAAGATAACTTCACCCTCGCGGATCGCTTCACCCGCATCCGCAGTATAGGAGATCTTTTTCTCCGCCACCGCGTGCTTCAGTACTTTGTCTAAATGCTCTTCATAAATGGGAACCTTGCCTGCCTTCAATTGCTCAATGCGTTTGTCGTCGATATCCGTGCAATATACTTCGTGGCCAGCTGCTGCTAGGCACGCGCCCGTCACTAGTCCCACATACCCACACCCAATTACCGTCAGGCGCACAATCGATTCTCCTCTCGTTTCACTCGATCTCTTGTCTGGTGGTGGAGATCTCCACCGGGAGAACATCCACCTCGAATTTCACTCAATCCATCGCGCTATCTGCGGCCCAAAAGAAGACCGCGCAGCCCCAAGAGCGCCAATCGAGGTTGCCGGCGAATGACATTCCAGAGAAGCCGCGTAGACTCGTCCCGATTGATATCGCCCAGCGACTCTCGCGTTGAGTCATTCAGCATGTCGACCAGCCGGCAGTAATCGTCCTGCTGAAAATGGTGCAGCGCTCGCCTGACTAGCCAATGTGTCTCCAATTCGCGCCGTAGCGCCCGCAATTCGCTCCGTCCCTTCTTGAGGATCGCGTCCGCTACGCCCCGCGCCCCGCGGAAACCAGTCACAATTCCACCGATTGTCGATACCTTCACCTGAGCGGCCGCGTCTCCCACCAGGTAAACCTCACTATTGCCCACCTTCTTTTGCACATTCACCCAACGTCGATACACGGGAATCCGCGCGCCCTGCCATTCCAAAGGCTCAAACCCCTTTTTCTCCAGGAAGCGATCGAAACAGCGCTTGGTATCCCGGCCTTGTTCTCCGATTACGCCAAGTGCCCCGCGTTCCGGCGATTCTGGAATGAGCCAGTAAAAATAGGGTGTGTCATCGGGAACGAACCAGACGCGCGTCGTATCCGCCGGACAATCCTTCGGCAGCTTAACCAGAGTTTGCACCAAAGGAACGGTTTCGACTGGAGGCCAACCGGAAGCCTTCGCTACGCGGCTGGCAGCGCCGTCCGCACCCACCACGCTCTCTGCGTAAATCTCCGCTCGTTGCCCTGCCCGGTCTACCTGGACATGGAGGCCGTTGCCATTGGGCTCGAGTCCGAGAAAACGGGTGTTGTACTCGAATTGCGCCCCAGCTTCCTCTGCTTCCTCTGCCAAAGCGCGTATTAGCCGGGAGCGCTCGATTATCAGATCGGGCCGCTTCAAGGACACCACGGCAGAGCGGCCATCGGTGAAGAGCTCAAATCGCCGAATTTCATTCAGAATGCTGGTTCTTGCCGCGCTATTCACCTGTCGTCGGAAGTGATCCGTCACAATCAGGGTGCGCGGGGCAGGATCCAGCGTCGGCCGGGACTCCAGAACCCGGACCAGACGGCCACCTTGGGCGACACACGCCGCTGTGTAAAGGCCGGCGGCTGATCCCCCTACCACCACAACCTCTTTTTTATCCCGGGCGTCTCCCGGTTTACTCCTTGCTGTTTTCACAGTCCTTGAGGATCCTATCTACGGAAAGGCTCGCTTTGACCCCGCGAGACTGATCCACCCATTCCTAGGCTCGACACAAACACATACCAGAAACGATTGGAGTGCCCTCGAGTATAGCGAATCCGGTTGGGCGGTCCAAACCGCTTACGTCTGGTTCCTGTGTTCGGTGGAGAATTAAGACGAAGTAACTTCAGGGGCCGGTTCTTTCTTCGTCTGCTTCTCGTATGGGGCGCGTTCCAGCCAAGCGACCGCCAGGAGCATCGCTATCAGAAAAACCGCGCTTAACAAGGCTGCTTTTGCCGTGGAAAGGTAAGTTACCAAGACGCCGGCGCCGCCACAAAGGGCTCCCGCTAGGTAGATCAGCAGCACCGCGCCGCGCTGCCCCCAGCCGAGATTTGCCAGCCGGTGCGCCGAATGGTCTTTTCCTGGCGTGGCGAAAGGCAACAACCCGCGCCTGGAACGCGAAATCGTGACTAGTGTCGTGTCGAAAATAGTTGCGCTCAAGATCAGAACGGGTGCCAGCCAGGCGGACAGATTCGCCGCATGTTCGAACCGAAGCTTCAGCCCCAGCGTGGCCATCAGGAAGCCCAGGAACATCGCCCCGCCATCGCCCATAAAGATTTTTGCCGGCTTGAAGTTCCATCTCAGGAACCCCGCCGCAGCTCCGAGCGTGGCCGCCGCCAGTGTGGTCACCACGGTCTGGCCATTCAGGTAAGCAAGCATCGCGAAGAAGATGGAGGCCATCGCCGCGACACCGGCGCACAGGCCATCCATATGGTCCAAGATGCTAAATGACGCCGTGATTCCCACGACCCAGATGACGGTCAGCGCCGCGTCCAGCCAGTAGCTAATACTCCCGCCCAACAAGACTTCGAACACATTGGCACGTACTCCACTGGCCAACAGAATCCCGGCCGCCAGTGGCATGCCCAGGAACAATTTCACCTGGTGATGTAGCCAGCCTCGATCGTCCATGAAACCAACAATCGCCACCAAGGTTGCGCCCGTGACAATTCCGAAGCTCTGCTGCCGCGCTGGACCGTCCAGCACGATCAAGATCGCGAGCATCACGCCGGCATAGATTGCCAGACCGCCTAGAAGAGGAATAGGAGTGAGATGGACTTTACGTGGACCGGGGGAATCTACCATCCCAACGCGGATCGCCAAAGCTCGCACAGGGACAGTTAGAAACAGGGAAGCTGTGAGACCGATAAAGAAAGCCAACAGGCCTGCACTCATGCGCCCTCGTCGCTCGTTCTGAAGAAACTGGCCCGGGCGAGTATGCCAGATAGTCGCAGACACGCTGCCGGTTTGGGGTCCGGTTCCCGAGTTTTGGCCAGGACCGCTACGGAAGCAAACGATGCTGCCCCACGCAGCCATAAAAACATACCGCAAACAGCGGAAATGCGCCAGAGAATCCGGGAATCTTGCTTGTTTGCAATCCCAACATTGCACTGTGGAGAAGCCGAATCGGAGACCTAGCGCCGTCGCTGTGACCCTTCCACCACTGCAAGCAATTTCTGAAGTTCCTGGCCCCTGTCGTATTTTGGCGCCACACGCGCCGCCGCTTCTCCCATGCGATGCAACCGCATGGGATCCGCCAGAATCTCGCGAACCCGTTCGGCAAATTCGGCGGGGGCGTCAGGATCCGCACCGATAGCAAATCCCTCCCCACGTCCAATGGACACGACATCGGATTCCGCGGGAGCCACGGCGACGATTGGCTTACCCGCCGCGAGTATTCCGTACATCTTGCTCGGCACCACGACTCCTTCCAAGCCGCGCTTGATCGTGATGACGTGCGCATCAGCCGCAGCTAGGACGGACGGAACCTTGCTTGCCGGAAAGAAGGGGAGGAATCTCACATTCGAAATTCCTGCGCAGGCGGTCACCAGCTTTTCCCTTTGTGCGCCATCGCCCACGAAAACGAGACCCACACCCTCTTTTTCGAGCTGCCGGACACCCTCTACCAGCGTTTCCCATGCTCCATAGAAGCCCAGATTGCCTGCGTGAAGCAGCACGAACCGGAAATCGGCGCGAATGGATTGGATCACTGACGGATCTAGATCTAACGGTGGCAATTTGTGGAACGACACGGGAACTTCTGCCCCATCCCGCACCACGATAACGCGTGCCGGATCCACTCCCTTTGCCATGATGCGGTTACGCATATCCTCCCCGAGCACAACGACCTTGGTGGCCCGGCGCAGCGCCCAGCGGTGCAGTCTCTCCCAAATGCGCGACAGCAAACCCGGTTCGACGATGCTCCCACCCACGGCCATATCTGGATAGAGATCGCGGATGTTGTAAACGTAGGGCTTGTTTTTGAGCATCGCCACGAGAGCCCCGACGATTCCTTCGAATGGCGGATCCGTCATGCCCAGGATCACATCACAGGGCAGAAGGAGCGCGCGAGGCACGGCCAGAAATACGTAGCTCAAATAATTGAAGATGCGTTTCTTCATCTCCACCCTTGGATAATCGGTCGAGCCCACGCGGATGACGCGCGCTTTTCCCCATTCCTCCGTCTGGTAAAGACGCCAAGCGCGCCGCTCCGTGGGATCGTAGGAGGGACGCCCGCTCAAAACGGTCACGTGGTGCTTTGCCGAAAGGGCATCCACTACCGTTTGTGCCATCTTCGCCGTGGCAGAAGCATCCGGTGGGTAGTAGAGGTTCAGAAGCAGGATGCGCACGGGGAAATTGTACAAGGAGAAGAACCAGTCTTGTAGCCACGGGCTGACGTTGACCCGCGAAAGCCCACGCTACGACGCGCGGCCAGTTGACCTAATCCTGTTCATCCGGACAGTTCCCCTCCGCGCATCACAATCCTACTGTGGAGCCTCCAAACCCAAATCTTCGGGAGGAGCTTATGCAGTGGAACTCTCACTTTTCCTTGGCGAGATTCCTGCTCGGACTGACGTTTTGTCTGATTGCCCTGCAAATCGCCGCCGTTCCCAGGCCTCTGCCGGACGCTGTCGCCCATGCTCACACGGTTTTTCTTGATAACGAAACCGGCTTCAACGAACTCGGATACAGCACGGTTTTCGAACTTAACAAATGGGGACGGCTCGAACTGGCGGATAGCCGCGAAAAGGCCGACCTGATCTTACGCCTCGACAGCGGCAACCATGTTCGCGTTGTTCCTGAAGGACAGGTTCCCTCGAACGCAAGCATGAATTCCGATGATTCCGAGATTCCGAGGGGTTACACGCGTATCTCGCTCCTCGACCCTAAAAGCAACACAATGCTTTGGTCAGACACGCATCGGACCGAAGGCGGCAAGGTCAAAAACGGCCACCTCCTGGATGGTCTCCGCGAAGCGTTTGACAGCTACGACAAGAGCCACCGTTAGGCCTTCGGCTGTGTCGTAGTTCCTTGGCAGTCGCTCCGCGTTCTGTTATACATCACACAAGTAACCCTGCCTTTGGCGGCCGCCTCCTCGCTCCTGCCCGGACGCCATGGTTCGCTCCAGGACGGAGAATCCATGGAAATCACCGTTGAACATCTGGGATCCGTGCAATTCCAAGTCAAGACGCGCGGACACTTTGTCGTCAGCGATCAGCCTGTAGAACAAGGCGGCTACGACGAAGGCATGACCCCGCCGGAACTCTTATTAGCCTCGTTGGGTTCCTGCGCCGGCTACTATGCCGCTCAATATCTTCGGAAACACAAACTGGCCATCGAGGGCACGCGGGTGCGGGTAACTTGCGACAAGGCAAAGGAATCGGCGCCGCGGCTGGAGAATTTCAAAATCGAGGTGGAAGCTCCCGTTGAATTGAGCCCTGAGCATATGAAGGGTGTACACGATGCCGTGGAGAGTTGTCTCGTGAAGAACACACTTCAGAATCCACCTAAGATTTCACTTCGCGTGGAAGGCTTGGTTGCGGCAAAGAAATAATCTGAAACTAACGTTTTTTTACTACGGACGGGTAACAAGGTAGTTGCCCAACACCAGCGCGTCCATCTTTGTGCGCAGGAAGCAGTCCAGGGCTTCTTCCGGGCGACAAACGATCGGCTCATTGTCATTGAACGAAGTGTTCAGCACGACTGGAACGCCGGTCTGACGTTCGAATTCACTAATCAGGCCATGGTACAGCGGGTTCGCCTCACGGGTAACGGTTTGCAGACGGCCTGTACCGTCTACATGTGTAGGGGCAGGGATCTTGTCGCGTTTCTCGGGCCGGACGGCGTAGGCCAATGTCATAAACGGCGACGGATGGGATTTCTCAAACCACTCGCCGGTTTTCTCCGCCAGAATGGAAGGTGCAAACGGCCGGAAAATCTCGCGGTGCTTGATGCGCTCGTTAAGAATTCCCTTCATCTCCGGCCGTCTCGGGTCGGCCACGATACTGCGGTTACCCAAAGCGCGCGGCCCCCATTCCGCGCGGCCCTGATACCAACCTAGAATATTGCCTGCGCCGATGATCTCCGCAGTGCGCCGCAGCAGTTCTGGTTCGCTTAGCTCTGTCAGCGTGTATCCGCCCTTCGAAACAGCGCTGTTTTGGATGGCAGCATGGACTTCTTGTGGCGTATAGCCAGGCCCCCAATACGCGTGCTCCATTACAAAGGAGCGCGGCTTGCCCAGCACTTGATTCCAGACGTAGAACGCGGCGCCTACCGCAAGTCCACCATCTCCCGCAGCGGGATGCACGTACACCTTTTCAAATGGGGTTTGGTCGAAGATTTTTCCGTTGGCCACACAATTGAAGGCCACGCCTCCAGCCAGGCAGACGGCCTTTGCGCCGGTTTTGACGGCCAACTTCTTCAACATTCCTAGATAGACTTCCTCAAGCCGCGCCTGCAAAGATGCCGCCAAATTACGATGCCGCTGCTCCAGCGGCTCTTCCGGCGACCGCGCCGCACCTCCGAGGCGCTTGCCCATTGCATTCGAAAACAATTTGCCGAGCACGGGCGTCTTGTCGGATTCCGCCCAGGACATTTCCGGGCCCGTCTTGTGATGCGTGAAATAGTCCAGGCCGAGTCGAAAGCCTATTGCGCCGCCGTTTGGGCTGAACTGTACGATATCCCGGAAGGCTTGCATATTCTCCGGCGAGCCATAGGCCGCGAGCCCCATGACTTTGTACTCATCGCCAAACTTCAGGAAGCCCAGGTACTGCGTGACCGCGCTGTAATACAACCCCAGGGAATGTGGAAACGCGATGGCGTCATCGATCTCCATGCGGTTGCCGCGCCCGACTCCCCACATGGAGCTCGCGAAGTCTCCCAGACCGTCCGCCGAAAGCAAGGCTGCATCTTCGAAGGGAGAAACAAAGTAGCTGCTGGCCAGATGTGCCTGATGATGCTCCACGCGGTGAAATGTGGCTTTGATATTTGCCGGATCGCTGTCAAACGCCCATGCCAGGGCCACGGGGATTCCCGTGAACTTCGAAAGCACGCGCGCTCGCTCTCGCGCAAAAGACGGCATGCGCACGGCATACCAAAGCTTCGTTGCCAGCCTGGCGTACGGGTTGCGAGGCACAGCGACGTGGTCAATCTCCGAAAGAGTAATTCCAGCTTCTTTCAAGCAATAGCGGATAGCTGCGGCAGGAAACCCTGCTGCATACTTGACGCGATTGAAGCGTTCCTCTTCCACCGCCGCGACGAGTTTTCCGTCGCAGACAAGCGCCGCCGATGCATTTCCGTGATAAGCATTGATTCCGAGAATGTTCATGGCCCGATGCGAAAGCGCACCTCATCTTGTACTTTCTGGTATTCGGAAACCAAACAGGAAGCTCCTACGGATCGTCACGAGAGGTGACGGCGGCACCATTCATTCAAGACATACAGTGACCAGGGGCGGGACCAACTCGTCCGGCCGTGTAAAAAATTATCCCACACCATTTGTATGCCCGCAGCTTGCATCTGGCCTTTGAGCGCCGGCGCCAGTTCCCTGAAGCTGGATTCCACGCGCGCTCTGAGGGAGGTCCTAAGCCATTCCTCCCAGGGAAGCGTGAAAGTTCGTTTTCTCTGATCGAGAATTTCGGTGGGAATAAGCCCCGCGAGGGCTGCGCGCAGCAAGCCCTTGGAGACTCCTGGTTCGATTCGTGCTGCATCCGGCAATGCGGCGGCGAACTCAACTAACAGAGTGTCGAGAAAGGGCACTCTGACTTCCAGAGACCTGGCCATGCTTACGGAGTCCGTATCGCGAAGCAGCGTGCTGACCATGTAAGTACGCATCTCAAGCCAAGAAATACCGGCGATTGGTTCCAGCGCAGCGGCTTGATCCGCCGTTCGCTCGAGCCAGCCGAGCCAAGTAGGATCGAGCGTGACTCCATCATTCGAAACAGTGCTGTTGCGGTACCGCGCCTCAGCCAAACGTGGCACTTCCGAAGGCGGGAACAATAATCGCGAAAAAAAGTATGGATGCGGGAGAGCGTCGGGCATGAGCCAGGCATCACTGGCTTTTCTTGCCGCGTCTACGGTGGCCTTTCGCGCGACCACTGAATTCACGAGCGGCGCACTGATTCTTCGAAATGCTCCGGGAATGAAGCGAGACACAGTCTCCAGCCGCGCCAGCTTAGGGGTGTCTGCGAATGTCCTATAACCGCCGAACAGCTCATCGCTTCCCAGACCGGACAACGCCACTTTTAGACCTACCTCCCGCGCCGCCCAGGAAACGAAGTAGGTGTTGATCCCATCCATCGTTGGCTGGTCCAAGGCCGCAATTGCTTCGTCCACCCGTGCCAACATCTCCTTCCCTTGAAGCGGGATTTCGGTGTGCTTCGTAGAAGCGCGCTGGGCCACCAGTCGCGCCAGCGGGCCTTCGTCATACTCAGTGTCGGGAAAAGTCAGCGTAAAGCTCTGAATGCCTTGCTCTGCTCGACCCGCCAGTACGGCGATTGCGCTTGAATCCAACCCGCTCGACAGAAACAATCCTACGGGCACATCCGCGATCAGGTGTGCGCGCACTGCTTCTTCAAGTAGGGTCCGCAATCGCGCCGACGCGGCCGCAAAATCACGTGGACGCTTCGGATCGCGTTGTGCTGCGCTTCGCTGGGGATCCCACCAGGGGCGCACCCGCGGTGTGCGGCGACGGTCTGGCAGGTGAAGCAGTAACGCATGCCCGGGTGGGACGGAGAACACACCTTCCACAAGCGTAACCGGTTCAGAGACGCTTCCGAATAACAGATAAGCCGTCAGGGCATCGCCGGAGAGTTTTCGCTCCACAACACCAGATGCAAGCAAAGCGCGAAGCTCGGAAGCGAAAGCAAAACCTTTGTCCGTTTGGGCGTAATAGAGCGGCTTGATGCCCACGGGATCTCTCGCGAGAAAGAGCACAGGCACGGTGGCGAAATGCTTCCGCAGGTCGAGTAGGGCGAAGGCAAACATGCCGCGAAGTTCACCGAGCAGATCCTCGCCCCACTCTTCCCACCCATGCACCAGAACTTCCGTGTCGGAGTTTGTGCTGAACCGGTGGCCTGCCAGGCTTAGGCGTTCGCGTAATTCGCGGTAGTTGTAAAGTTCCCCGTTGAACACCACGGCGACATTCCGTGCCTCATTCCAAATGGGTTGATGACCGCCAGGCAGGTCGATAATGCTCAGGCGGCGCATCCCCAGAGCCGCACCGGCGGCGCGAGGGTCATTTACAAGAAATCCATCTTCGTCGGGGCCGCGGTGCACCATTGCGGCCGCCATGCTGCGCACACGGCTCTCCGCTTCAGCGGGACTGGAAGCGTACGCGAAGCCGCAGATGCCGCACACGCTCTATTTGATCTCCGGAGTGGTGAAAAAAGCGGCCGTGGCCCGGCTAAGATTTGCGCGGAGACGGAATCTGGGAATGTTCAAACGCTGATCGGCGAGCCAGCCAAGAACCGTGCGCGCCAGGACCAATACGATCAGAAGATTCGCGGAAAGAAATAGGTAGAGAAAAGACCGTCTTTCGAGAAGGAGGCTCCAATCCAGAAATTCGTCCCAGTTGGGCAAAACCGCATCGAGGGTCTGCCGCACTCCCGTGCCCCGGAACGGCAAGGCTCCCAGCCGGACGTGCGCGAAGCGCTCATAGGTATATTGGGGAAGATAGCCTGGCACTTGGCTGGTAGCTTGACGGAAGATCTCCGGGTTCTGCAGGTCTTTGCGGGTCAACAGATTTCCGTGTGCATCTTTCATGAATGTCCGGTACGCCGGGTCGACGATAACCCAGCGGCCGTTCAACTCCAACTCTGCCACAACATGATTAGCCGTGCGTTCCGGCGTGAGAAGAAGAAGCCGTCTCGCATTCAGCCCCGCACTGCGCGCGAGATTCAGAAATGCATTTGTCGCGCTGCCGCAGACCTGAAGTAGTTGCCGGTAGTTCAGTGTCTCCTTCGGATCACGAGGGGAAAGTTCGTTGACTTGGTCGGTTTCGAGACGCGGCGGCCCGTTTCTCATCCATGCCAGTATTGCTTCGGCCTTTTGTTGTGGCGCTGCGGCCTCGGGTACGATGGCGTCAGAGAATCCTTTCAGATAGTGGCGGGTAGAGAATTCCCAAACGCCGGCGAAAATCGTGCCCGTCAGCGCGACGACCAACAATAAGTTACTAAGCCACCATACTGAACGAAACAGGAGGCGTGCCCTCAAGATTTTTATCCCCGTGCTCTGGGAATTGAATTGTCCTACGGCGTGGCTCGTCTCGCAAGCTTAGAATAGATTTCCACCATCTGCTCCAACGGCTCTTCCCATCCCAGCTTCGTAAGAGCGGACGTGCATCCATCGCGCAACCTCGCCCGAAGCTCGGCTTCGTCCAACAACCGCGCCAGGCCGGCTCGCAGTTCCGCTTCATTGTGCCTCACAACGATTCCCGCGGTGCCGTTCAAAAAAGGAGCAATCCCGCACTGTTCGGTGACGATAACGGGGGTGCCCGCGGCTACGGCCTCCGCGGCCGTATTGCCGAAGTTTTCATTCTGCGAGGGCAGAACAAAAACATCCGCGTCGCGATATGCGGACCATTTGGCGTCGCCCTCAAGTGGAGCCACAAAATGGACGCGCTCCCTCGTCGCGAGCTCGTTGGACATTTGCTGCAGTCGCGCCTTCATCCCGGACTCGTCTGGCCCAACAAACACAAGATGTGGCGTGCTAGGACTGAGGGGTGAGGATTCGAGTCCAGCAAACGCCTTTAGCAGCAAGTCTGGACTCTTTTTTTGCGACAGCCGGCCCAGGAACAGAATCAACGGGTCTTGCTGCGCGATTTTCAGAGCATTCCGGAATTGCCCCCGTTCCGGCAAGTGCTCTGGAGCTTCCACACCATTTCTTCGCAAGACAATTTTTGTTGCGGAAAGCCCGCCTGCGAGAAGCTCATCACGCTCTTGATCGGCCGTGGCGATGATCGCATCGGCAGCGGCGAGCATTTGCCGGCCCCATAGAAAGTGATACAGGCGCTTTAGACGAAGACTTCTGACAATGGGCACGAACATGCCTATAGGTTCAACAACATACGGAATTTTTCTTTTGCGGCACTCTTTTGCCACCCGCGGGCCAAACAGATCGTACAAACCGAAAATATGCACGACGTCAAAGTCATTCAGTCGTGCGCGGAGGTATCTTCCCAAGGCCGGATTCCAGCTCGTGGCGTGGTAGTGGAACCAGTTCGGCAGATAGACCGCGCTCACTCCGTTCACTCTTCGCTTGCGTCCAAAGGGACTGCTCTCTGCAGCGGGCTCATCAGGCAAGTTTTTCAAGCGCTTGTCCAATCCCCAGTCCGCCGTCAGGATGGTTGTTTCATGGCCTCTTTTCGCAAGGCCCTCCGCAAGCGCCTTCACCTTGACCGTGGGCCCTCCGAATTCAAAGAAAGGGGCGTAGCTTTGGGTTACGTTCAGGATTCGCATAGTTCGCGCAGGATTTTCTTGAAGCCTTTGGCAAAGACGGAGAAGCGAAATTCCTTTTCCACACGTTCTTTTCCCCGAGCCCCCATCTCGCGCGCGAGTTCCGGATTGCTCAGCAGCGCATCGATCGAGGTCGCCAACTGCACGGTATCTCCGTGCTGCACCAGGTATCCGGTCACGCCGTCCTGAATCACTTCCGGTGCGCCGCCGTGTGCCCCGCCAATCACCGGCTTGCAGCGTGCCATCGCTTCCAGATAGACAAATCCAAATCCTTCGCCACGGCTGGGAAGCGCGAAGATTTCCGCCGCCGCGTAGCACGCGGAGAGTTCGCCATAGCTGATGCCGCTCAGAAAGTGGACATGTTTCTGTACCCCGCTGTCTCGCGTGAGATTGACCAGCCATTCGCGGTCGTCCCCAGCGCCGACCATAACCAATTGAATGTCCGGCCAGCGCAACAGAAGCCGAGGCATCGCTTGAATCAGCGTATCCATGCCTTTGTAGCGTTCCGTGGCCAGCCAACGGCCTGCCGTCAGAATCACGCGCCCCTCGGGAAACCCCTCCGGTAAACGCGCATCCGCAATGCCGAAAAGCTTGGTTTCGAAATCGGGATCTAAGCCCCAAGGCAACACGCGTACTCTTTCCGGCTTCACGCCCTGCAGCGACACAAGGTAATCCGCGGTCGCCCGGCTCGGCGCCAGCACCATCGTGGCGTGTTGCAAAGATCGACGCCTCATTCGCGAGAGTGGCTCCCATACTTCGATTCCGTGTGTGCAGACGATGCTCTTCATCCGAGGCGCTACGAGGCTCATCGAATACACGACGGGAGCAAGATTGGGATGAGCCGCCAAGACCAGCTTCGCGTCACGCCTCGCTGCCTTTATGGCAGACACGACGAACCCCGCCTTGCCCCGCGCCGCGCCGGTGAATACATATTCGCGATCGCCCACGTGCATCCGATGCAGTTCCTGCGTGTCATTCAGGCTCAGAAACCTGTATTCCATTTTCTTTGCGGAGGCATATTCGCTCAGGACAAATGCCAAATGCCGCCCCGCTCGCTGGATTCCGCCGGGCGCGTCCAGTTCAGGAAACAGTCCAATCAGCACGGGCTGAGTCTGACAAACCGCGCTATCCCAACGCAAGCGCATAACGATTTCAGATTTGTGAAGGGTCCGATGCTGAGACGACCCTTGGTGCCAGGGTGACTAGTTCCGTCAACTTTTCCACGTAAATATCCGCCGGCCACGCTTGGGTGTTGTGCTGGCCGAAGCCGTAAGTTACTCCGACTGCCAGCATGCCTGCGTTGCGCGCCGTTTGTATGTCCACGTCGGAGTCGCCAACCATCGCCGATTCGGCCGGCGCAGTGCCAAGTTCCTCGAGGATGGCAAGTGCGCCGGAGGGATTGGGCTTTTTGGTCTCGAAACTGTCCCCACCATAGATGGCACGGAAGAGATTCGCCAGCTGAAGACCTTCCAGAATTTCCACGCTTAGTTTCACAGGCTTATTTGTCAGGACCACTAAGGGGAAATTGGCAAGAGCATGTAACCCTTCGACCACGCCCGGATAAGGTCGCGTCAGATTCAGCTTTTGTTCCTGATAATGTGCCAGGAATATGGCGAGGGCCTCGCGACGCTGCTCTTCGTTGGCTTGTGGGCCTAGGACACTGGCGATTAATTGGGGCGCGCCGTGCCCGACATAGCTGGCCACCAATTCTATCGATTGCTCGGGGCGGCCGGTCTGACGCAGCATAGCGTTCACCGAGTTCACTAGGTCCATCTTCGAATCGATCAGGGTTCCATCCAGGTCAAACAGAAATGCGCGCACGGGTCCTGCCTTGCCGTTGGTCATAGATTTTCATTGTAATATGCAGAGCGCGATGTTCTTCCTTCGGCCCGCATCCAGCTTTTTCAGTTCGCCGTCACATCGCGTACACTAATAGGCTGTCTATTCCGCATAAATCTGGCTTGGAGGCCTTATGGCCCTGGTGCAACCCTTCCGCGCTTATCGCTACAACCCTAGTCTTGCGCCTTTTGAAAGGGTGCTAACCCAGCCTTACGACAAGATTACTCCCGCGATGCAGGAGAAGTATTACGCCGCCGATCCTCACAATTTGATCGCGATTGAAAAGGGCCGCTCGAATAAAGAAGACAACCCGCAAGACAGCGTCTACACGCGCGCCGCTGCCAGCCTCAACGCTTGGATCGGCGAGCGCGTAATTCAGCAGGACCCAGCTCCCGCCTTCTATGCCTACGCGCAGGACTACACGATTCCTGGCACGGCCTTGCGCCGCACCCGCCGCGGCTTCATCGGGCTTGGCAAGCTGGAAGACTATTCCGCGGGCGTGATTTTCCGCCACGAGCACACTCTTTCGGGACCTAAAGCCGATCGGCTGGAACTGCTACGCCACACGCGTACGCACACGGGCCAATTATTCATGCTCTATTCGGACGCGCACAGGCAGGTTGACACGGTTCTTGAGGAGGTTCAGTCATCGCGGCCACCGGTCACGCAGCTCACCGACGAGTATGGAGTCATTCACAGCCTATGGCTTGTTGCGGAGCCGCATCGCATTTCCGTCATCCAGGCGGCCATGGCCGAGCAAAAGCTGGTCATTGCCGACGGACATCATCGCTACGAGACTTCACTCAATTTCCGCAACGAAAACCGCTCTCGCGCCAACAAGCTCATCCCCGATGCGCCTTATGAGTTTTCGATGATGACATTCATCAACACGCGCAGCGAAGGCTTGACGATTCTGCCGACGCACCGCGTCGTGGCCAACCTGCGGGACTTTTCCTGGAGTGCCGTGCGGCGCTATCTGGAACCTTGGTTTGCCACCGAAGTCATCGCCTTTGACGGTCCCGAACAGCGCCAGGAAGCGGCCGCGAAGTTCCTTCACCAACTCTCGGCGAACAAGTCTCAGCGCGCTATCGGCGTCTACCCTGCGTCGGAGAACGGATCGCACGCTTTTTACATTCTCACACTCCGGCCTGAAGCAGACATCGCGCAAATCCTGCCTGGCCTGTCGCCTTTGCATCGCGAACTCGATGTTGTTCTTCTGCACCAGGGCATTCTCGAGCCCGCGCTTGGCATCACTCCCCATGCCGTTGCCGCCGAAGCAAACCTCTCTTACGAGCGGGAAGCTTCCGTTGCGCTGGATGCGGTGGACCGCTCCCTTGCGCAGATCGCGTTTCTGCTCAATCCCGTGGATGTTGACCTGGTAGTGCGTGTTGCGACAGCCGGAGAGGTGATGCCACAAAAGTCCACGGACTTCTATCCCAAGCTTCTCAGCGGCATCACGATGTACCGCATTCCGGAGTAGATAAAGGCAATAAAAAAGGGCAGGGATAAACCTGCCCTTTCCTAAGAATTGTTCTCAGAGACGTGCCGGCTTACTTCGAGAAGCTGGCCACCGCTTCGGCTTCCGTGTTGTACACGTCGAAGATGGTCATCAGCTTGGTAATCTGCAACACTTCCTGGAACTTCGTGCCCAGGTGGCACAGCTTCAGCCCGGCTCCCTGTGCCTTGGCGCTGTGGTGAGACGCGACCAGTGTGCCGAGGCCCGCGCTGTCAATGAACGTGACATTGTCCATGTTCAGCACGATCTTCTTCTTACCCTCGCCCACCAGCGTCTTGATCTTTTCCCGGAGCGCGTTGCTCTCTTCACCGAGCACGATGCGTCCGTCCAGCGCTGCCACCGTTACGCCGTCGACTTCCCGAGTTGTAATCTTTAATGCCACGTTTAGTTCCTCCTCATCCGTACACGAATCCGGCGGCGACCCGGGCCGGAACCGCGAAGCATATCTAGTTTTGGTGTATTCCGCAAAGCAGTCTCTTGTTTCGAGCGTGACTACTTCGCCTTAGTAGTAATCCGCGCAAGACATGTAGTACCCACATAGGTTACAGACCAGCTTGCACCTTCTCGACTCCAGCCGCTGCGAACATACTGGGCAATACCGGGACGGATCCTCTTGCACTCCAGTTCCAGCCTTGTCTGCCGCCATGCTGCCCGACGGCGACTCGGCCACGGCCGTTCCCCTCAGTCCCGCCGGGGCTCTCTCCTGATTTCCGTCCTGTTTCACGGCCATCCGGTTATAGCACATCCCCTATATACATGAAAGCGCAGCGCCCACTGCCCAGTCCCCAGGCGTCACAGCTCAACCCGCTTACGACTTGAACAGCGCGCTCCCCTGCCTCCCAATACGCAACAAGCCCGTGCCCCTGGTTGCCGTACCGGTCCCGGTGAATCCGAGCAGTCTGGGGGTGGCTCCCTGCCTTGTGGTCGCGCCCGACCAAACGATTAGTGTATGGGTGTGTGGAGCGAGCGGCCGGCTCCTGTTGTATTCTGTTTTCTCACAAATCTGGAGGTCCTTTGCGTCTCGTCGGTATTTGGAAATCCATTCCATACAAATTTGGCCGCTCACTTACAATCACCTCTTGCTTAGGCCTGTCATTACTTGCTGCCCAGGTTGGCCTCGCTCAGTCCGAGTCCACTTCCAAACTGCGCTTTGAGATTTCTTTTTCGGATTCTCTCAGTGAGGGAAAAGCGCTCGACGGCCACATCATGCTCGGTATTTCCACGGACCAGAACAGTGAGCCGCGCTTCCAGTTGCTCGAGGAAGAAGCCTCCAGCGCGCAGTTCTTTGGGCTCGATGTCGACGGATGGAAGCCTGGCACTCCGGCCACAATCGATTCCACCACGCTCGGGTATCCTCTTGTTTCCCTGGACCAACTTCCGGCCGGTGACTACTACGTCCAGGCGGTCCTCAACATCTACGAGACATTCCATCGCGCCGACGGCCACATGATCAAGCTTGCGCCGGACATGGGTGAAGGCCAGCAGTGGTTCAACAAGCCCGGCAATCTTCTCAACAAGCCGGTCCGTGTCCACCTCGATCCACAGTCCGGCAACGTCGTGCGCATCAACCTGACCGAGAAGATCCC